>ERZ1026903.77-NODE-77-length-55647-cov-40.405688_pt1 | contig 55647 bp, 45 predicted proteins | sample MGYA00380180_ERZ1026903 | MGnify/ENA primary metagenome ERZ1026903 (study PRJEB33269, sample SAMEA4719816) | human gut metagenome | biome: human-associated habitat; feature: organic feature; material: feces | place: Cameroon | collected 2013-10 ... | reverse complement strand
AAGTATTATCTGCGCTTTTGGCTTAGCAGCTGCCGCACCTCGCTCGCCGTATCGGTACTTAGAATTATGCGGTATTGCCTTAGCCCTCATCAGCCGCCTGCGGCGACAGCTTCCCCCGATGGGGAAGCCTTTGCGGTCGTTGCCGCCCACAGCCTCACTTCCTCTCCGGCAAATCCACCGTCGTCGTCGGGAAGGCAAACTCGCAGCCTTCCTCCTGCATCAAATCCAAAATGTGCAGATTCAGTGTGTTTTTTACCTGCATGAAATCCCGCAGATTGACTTTGGTGATGTACACCCGGCACGCCAGATCAATGCTGTAATCGTTGAATTTGTCCAGCGCAATCGTCACGCCGTCGGGCTGCACGTCGGGCTGGGCTTGCAGTATGGCGGTCAGATCGGCGGTCAGCTGCTCGATTTTTTCGCGCGGGGTGTCGTAGGTCAGACCAATCGTAAACTTCCACAGGCGGCTCTGGCGGCGGTCATAGTTTTGGATGTACTCCGCTGTGATTTTGGAATTTTCTATCGTGATAGCGACATTATCCGGGCTGCGGATGCGGGTGGAGCGGAAGGAAATGTCCTCAACAGTGCCCTCGCAGTCGCCAAGCACGATGTAATCCCCGATGCCGAAGGGCCGCTCCAACACTAGTGTGATGCCCGCAATCAGGTTGTTCAGTGTGGACTGCGCGGCCAGCGAGACCGCCAGTCCGGCGACACCCGCACCGGTCAGCAGGCCGGAGACCGGCACGCCGAGGCGGTCCAGCATGGCGATACCCGCAAACAGGCCGACCAGCGCATGAAAGATGTTCTCAAAAAAGTGTCCCATCGTCTGATTTGTTTCTAAATCCAGATGGTTCTGGGCACTGCGCAGCAAAAGCCGGGTGACCGGGGCCGCACGCCAGCAGCCGAGCGAGATATAGAAGATGACCAGCAGGTCGGCAGCCAGATTCAGGTATTGCAAAAAAACGGCGTCGCGCACCAGCTCAAACGGCAGCGACTTGACGGCAGCTGCGCCCAGCAGTACCCGAAAAAGGCCCGCCACCGGCGTAAGGAAACTGTCCAACAAGATGTAAAGCCACGATGCCATGTGACTTTTTGCGCGGTCCAGAAAACGCCGGGCGGCGAGCTTGTACACCTCGGGTGCACCGGCAGCCGCCAGCGCCAGCAGCGCCGCGGGCAGAAACGAGAGAAAATCGTGGGTGAGTTCTTCCATGGTGAGTACCTCGGTTGGGATGAAATAAGGGTGGTCCCGTTAGCGGGCGTTTACGGGTAGGTGCAGGGCCGGACATGTCCGGCCCCTACGGTGCTCCTCAGTGGACCGGAGGGGTCAAGACCCCTCCCTACGAACCACCCGTTTACGTTGCTTTGTAGGGAGCGGTCTTGACCGCTCCGCAGTGGGCTGTCGTTGGTGGGCAAGAATTTTCTTAATTATACCACACCCCCTTGCATTTTGTAAAATCTATGCTATAATACTTCCCGGAAAGTCTGTTTCAGGGCGGGGTGTGATTCCCCACCGGCGGTGAGCGGCATGGCCCGCAAGCCCGCGACCAGCTGCAAATGCGGCTGCTGACCCGGTGTGATTCCGGGGCCGACGGTTAAAGTCCGGATGAAAGAAACGGAAAGCTGTTTGCTTTGCTTTTTTTGCGCCCTGTCGTATATTTTGCGGCAGGGCGTTTTGTTTTCGCAAGGGCAGGGCAGAGCCTCCCGGGTTCGTGAGCTGACTTTCACAAATTTTTACGGGAGGCATCTTCTCATGCAAAACAAGACTACCAACATCCGCAAACTCACCGGCACCGCCATGCTCGGCGCTGTCGCCGCCGTACTTATGTACATGGAGTTTCCGATCCCCATCATGCCGTCCTTCATCAAGCTGGACGTGTCCGAGCTGCCCGCGCTGCTGGCCGCCTACGCCTACGGGCCGGTGTCCGGCATCGCCGTGTGCCTGATCAAAAACCTTATCAAGCTGCCCAGCACCAGCACTGCTGCGGTAGGTGAACTGTTCAATTTCGTCATGGGTGCGTTGTTTGTAGGCGTCGCCGGCTTTGTGTACAAGCGCAGCAAGACCCGCCGCAGCGCACTCATCGGCGCAGGGCTGGGCGCACTGGCCATGGCCGTTGTGTCCGTGCCGTACAACTACTTCATCGTCTACCCGGCCTATGTGGTTTTGTATCATCTGCCGCTCGAAGCTATCATTGGTATGTACCAGGCCATCAACCCCAGCGTGGACGGCCTGCTGACCTGCCTGATCACCTTCAACTTCCCGTTTACTTTGTTTAAAGGTCTGCTGGACGCGGCGCTCTGCTTCCTGATTTATAAGCCGCTGTCCGGCGTGCTGCACGGGAGAAAGTAAGAAAGGCTTCCCCCGCGCAGGGGGGGAGCTGTCACCGAAGGTGACTGATGAGGGCCGGGTTGACGCAACCACTCGTCTATGGGCGGCAAGGAGAGCTTTGCCCTCATCCGGCCTCGGGCGGGGCCTCGGCCACCTTCCCCCGATGGGGAAGGCTCTCCTCCAAAACCACACACGCTGCCGCATCTGCCCCGCTTTTGTGCAAACCGTCTGAACTGCACAACGAAATATCGTTGACTTTGCCAAAAACCTGTGGTACACTAACTTCACAACAACAGAATAGCAACTTATCAAGAGCGGCTGAGGGAACAGGCCCGATGAAGCCCGACAACCTGCGTGTATGCGCAAGGTGCCAAGTCCTGCGGGAAACCGAAAGATAAGCGTTACCGCGCGCAGTCTTTCCGGCTGCGCGCTTTTTGTTTCCACGGTTGCGTTTCTGCCGAATATTTTATTAGGAGGCTTTCCCCAATGTCCAAAGTTCTTTTCACGTCCGAATCCGTCACCGAGGGGCATCCCGACAAAATCTGCGACCAGATCTCAGACGCCATCCTCGACGCCATCCTGGCGCAGGACCCCGGTGCCCGCGTTGCCTGCGAGACGACCTGCTCCACCGGCCTCGTCCACATCATGGGCGAGATCACGACCAGCTGCTACGTGGACATCCCCGGCACGGCGCGCGAGGTCATCCGCTCCATCGGCTATGACCGCGCCAAGTACGGCTTTGACTGCGACACCTGCGGCGTCATCACCAACATCGACGGCCAGAGCCCCGACATTGCGCTGGGCACCAACGACGACGTGGCCGGTGCGGGCGACCAGGGCATGATGTTCGGCTACGCCTGCAACGAGACGCCCGAGCTGATGCCGCTGCCCATCAGCCTGGCCCACAAGCTGGCCAAGCGCCTGACCGAGGTGCGCAAGAACGGCACGCTGGATTACCTGCGCCCGGACGGCAAGAGCCAGGTCACCGTGGAGTACGACGACGGCAAGCCCGTGCGCATCGACGCGGTGGTCATTTCCAGCCAGCACAGCCCCGACATCACCCAGGAGCAGCTGCATGAGGACATCCGCCGCGAGGTCATTGAGAAGGTCATTCCCGCCGAGCTGCTGGACGAGAACACGAAGTACTACATCAACCCCACGGGCCGCTTTGTTGTGGGCGGCCCGCAGGGCGACTCCGGCCTGACGGGCCGCAAGATCATCGTGGACACCTACGGCGGCTATGCCCGCCACGGCGGCGGTGCGTTCAGCGGCAAGGACCCCAGCAAGGTGGACCGTTCCGCTGCGTATGCCGCCCGCTGGGTCGCCAAAAACGTGGTTGCAGCGGGCCTGGCCACCAAGTGCGAGGTCGAGCTGGCCTATGCCATCGGCGTGGCAAAGCCCGTCTCCATCATGGTGGACACCTTCGGCACCGGCACCGTTGCCGACGAGAAGATCGTGCAGGCTGTCGAGAAGGTCTTTGACCTGACGCCCGCCGCTATCATCCGCGACCTTGACCTGCGCAAGCCCATCTACCGCCAGCTGGCCGCCTACGGCCACATGGGCCGCGAGGACCTGGGCGTGAAGTGGGAGAACACCGACCGCGTGGACGCCCTGAAGGCCGCCGTGGCGGAGTAAATCAGCAGGAATTTTCGGCCCCCCGTGCAGCGTATGCGCGGGGGATTTTTGTTTGTGCGTAGCGCACCGGTAGGGGCCGGACGTGTCCGGCCCTTACGTGCGTGGTGATTATTTTACGTGCGCGGCGGCGCGGGGCGGCCGATACATTCATTTACTGCAAATAAATTTGCCAAATGCCGCGCAATGCGGTATAATACCCTTATCTGTGAAAGTGCGGCGATTTTGCGGGAAGGGGGGCGGCTATGGAACAGCAGGAACAACAGCTTATGAAGCTGGAAGGCACCGTCGAGCACGTCATCTACGAGAACGCCGACTCCGGCTACGCGGTGTTCGAGGTGGACGCAGGCGGCACCGATGTGGTCGTCGCCGGCAATGTCGGCGGGGTGGACAACGGCATGAGCGTGACCGTCTACGGCCACATGGTCAACCACCCCAGCTACGGCGAGCAGTTCCGCGCCGAGACCATCGAAGCGCGCCTGCCCGAGGACCGCACCGCCATTTTAAGCTACCTGTCCAGCGGCGTGCTGCCCTACATCGGGCCGTCCACCGCCAAAAAAATCGTGGCAAAATTCGGCGATGATACGCTGACGGTCATCGCCGAGACCCCGCAGCGGCTCTGCGAACTCAAGGGCATCACCGAGCAGAAGGCGGCTATCATCTCCAACGAGTTCCGCCGCATGTACGGCGTGCGGGAGGTCGTGGCCTGGTTTGCCCGGTACGGCATGACCGCCCAGCAGGCTGTGACCTGCTACCGCGCGCTGGGGCCGCACACCGTCGAGGCGCTGACCCAGAACCCGTATCTGCTCTGCGGCGAGCCGCTGCAATTAAAGTTCGGCCAGGTGGACACCATCGCGGCGGCGCTGCAATTTGAGACAGGCTGCCGCCTGCGGGTGGCGGCGGGGCTGCTCTACGCGCTGCGGCACAACGCGGGCAACGGGCACACCTGCCTGCCGCGGGATAAATTGCTTGAATCTACGTCGAAATTTCTCCGCCTGCCGCTGGGCGACCTGGAAGCCGCGCTCGACGAGCTGCTCTCCTCCGAGGAGCTGCGCACCCGCACGTTTGACGGCGTCGAGTACATCTACCTGCCCGACCTGCTCTCCGCCGAGGAGGACATTGCCGCGCGGCTCGGCCAGCTTTCGACGTTCCCCACCGAGGCCCCGCCGACGCTGGATGCGGACATCCGCGTGCTGGAAATGGCGCAGGGCTTTGCGTACGCGCCGCTGCAGCGGCAGGCCATACGCCTGGCGCTGTCCAGCCGGGTCATGGTGCTGACCGGCGGCCCCGGCACCGGCAAGACGACCACCGTCAATGCGATTCTGAGCCTGTACGAGGCACTGTATGACCGCGTGGCTCTGTGTGCCCCCACGGGCCGCGCCGCCAAGCGGCTGAGTGAGCTTACAAACCACGCTGCATCGACGATTCACCGCTTGCTTGAGGTGGACTACAGCAGCGGCAGCGTGCGGTTCATCCACAACGAAAAGAACCTTTTGAAATATGACGTCATCATCCTCGACGAGATGAGTATGGTGGACGTCAAGCTGTTTCAGGCGCTGCTGGCTGCGGCGCGGTACCACTGCCGCATCATTATGGTGGGTGACGCCGACCAGCTGCCCAGCGTCGGGCCGGGCAACATTCTGGGCGAGATTTTAAAGGCGGGCGTCGTGCCGACGGTACGTCTTACCGATATTTTCCGCCAGGCGCAGCGCAGCCTGATTGTCCAGAACGCCCACCGCATTGTGGAGGGGCAGATGCCGCAGAAGGGCGGGCCGAAGGACGACTTCTTCCTGATCGAGTCCAACGGCCTTGCCTGCCAGAAGCTGGTCTGCGACCTTGTCAGCACGCGGCTGCCGAAAGCCTACGGCTTTGACCCCGTGCGGGACATTCAGGTGCTTTGCCCGACGAAGGTCGGCCCCACCGGCAGCGTTGAGCTGAATAGGCGGCTGCAGGATATTCTGAACCCGCCCGCCAAGGGCAAGGGGCAGATCGGCACGGCGGAGAGTGCCAAAATATTACGTCTGGGTGATAAAGTCATGCAGGTCAAGAATGACTACGACATCACGTTTGAGCGTGCCGGGGCCGAGGCCGGTGTCGGTGCGTACAACGGCGATTTGGGCATCATCACGGCGGTGGACGTGGACGCGCGCAGCGTGACGGTCCAGATGGATGACAAAAAGTACACCTACACCGCCGACCAGCTGAACGAGCTGGAGCCCGCCTACGCCGTGACCGTCCACAAGAGCCAGGGCTCGGAGTTCCCCGCGGTGATCCTGCCCGTGGCCGACGTGCCCGCCCGGCTGTGCTACCGCAACCTTTTGTACACCGGCGTGACCCGCGCGCGGAAGCTTTGCGTTCTGACCGGCACCGCCCGCACCGAGCAGACCATGGTCGAGAATGTGCGGCAGAATATGCGGTACAGCGGGCTGCGGTATTTGCTGAAGGACGCGGCGACACCGACAGAGGAGAAGCAGGAACAGCTCTCGGCGACGTGAGCGGGCACGGAGGGGTCAAGACCCCTCCCTGCGAACCGCCCGTTCACCCAGGCCTGTAGGGAGCGGTCTTGACCGCTCCGCAGGGGGGCTGGGGTTGACGGGAAAGCCACGCACGTAGGGGCATACTGGCGATAGAACGACGATATTTTACCAATGGAGAACTTTCCATGAAACAATACGACATCGGAATTGACCTGGGCACGACCTCCATTATCATTGCCACCGAGGAGCAGGGCGTTGTGTTCCGCCAGCCGACCATCGGCGCGGTGGACACGCGGACGAACTCCATCCTTGCGGTGGGGGACGAGGCATTAAAAATGGTGGGCCGCGCACCCGCGCACATTGACTTGGTGCGCCCGCTGCGGGACGGCATCATCCAGGACCACCGCATGACGAACGAGCTGATCGTCCGGTTTGTCAATCAGGTCTGCCGCTCGCGCATCTTCAAGCCGCGCATTGCGGTCTGCGTGCCCGCGGCCATCACCGGCATCGAGGCGGACGCCGTTGTGGAGTCCGTCATGGCGGCGGGCGCCAGGCAGGTCTACCTTGTGGACGAGCCTGTGGCAGCGGCGCTGGGCGCGGGCTTGCAGATCCGCCAGCCCCACGGCTGCATGGTCGTGGACATCGGCGGCGGCTCCACCGACATTGCGGTCATCAGCATGGGCGGGCGGGTCAAGGCCGCCAGCCTGCCTGTGGCGGGCAACGCCTTTGACAGCTGCATTGCCCAGTACGTGCAGGAAAAATACCAGATCGCCATCGGCCCGCTGACCGCCGAGCAACTGAAAAAGCAGGTTGCCTGCTGCACCAGGAGCGAGTTTGAGGGCGTTATGGAGGTGCGCGGCCACTCGTGGGAGACGAACCTGCCCGCGCGGCGCATCATCTATACCCGCGACCTGTACGAACCCGTGCAGGAGCTGGCCGCCCGTATTGCCAACGCAGCCCGCAACGTGCTGGAAAGCACCCCGCCCGAGCTGGCGGCGGATGTGTCCGGCACCGGCATTTTGCTGACAGGAGGCGGCTCGTTGCTGCGCGGGCTGGCCGGGTATATCGCGGGCGAGCTGCACACCGATGTGGCCATCGCCCCCGACCCGCTGAACTGCGTGGCCCGCGGCACGGCCATCAGCCTGAGCGAGGGCAAGTACCTGAGCGCCGGGTTCCGGGATGCCACGCCGAAGGTGTGGAATAGAAGGTTGAACCATAGTCACGACCCGTTTACGGGGGAGTGAGGAACCGTTGACTGCGTGGCCGACCCGGGAGGCCTATGCCGACGGGAGCAGGCGTGAACCATACGCTGCGCACGTAGGGGCCGGGCACGCCCGGCCCTGTACTTCCCCGCAAACGCCCGATACCGGGACACCCCCGGGCCGGACATATCCGGCCCCTACTGCGCATTTTTAAATAAAATCAAAACGAAAGGTGAACTCCATGGCTGACATCACCAAGGAATATCTCGCGCTGCGCGACCAATATATTGAGAGCCGGTTTGCGCGGCTCAATCCCGTGCAGCGGCAGGCGGTCTTTGCCACCGAGGGCCCGCTGCTGATTCTGGCGGGCGCGGGCTCCGGCAAGACCACCGTGCTGGTCAACCGCATTGCCAATATCATCCGCTTCGGCTCCGCCCACGGCAGCACCGAGCTGCCACGCCCCGTGACCGAGGCCGACCTCAACGACCTGCGCAATGCCGTTGCCGCGGGCCGCGACCTGCCGCGGGAGACCGCCTATCTGGCCGTGCGCCCCGCGCGTCCCTGGAACGTGCTGGCCATCACCTTTACGAACAAGGCCGCGGGCGAGCTCAAGGAGCGTCTGCGTGCCATGCTGGGCGACACGCTGGGCGGCGACGTCAACGCGTCAACCTTCCACTCCGCCTGCGTGCGGATGCTGCGCCGCGACGCCGAGCGCATCGGCTTCCCCAAGAGCTTCACGATCTACGACTCCGACGACCAGCAGCGCGTCATCAAGCAGATCTACAAAGACCTGATGATCGACGACAAATTCCTGCCCGTCAAGTCGGCCATCGGGCAGATTTCTTCCTTTAAAGATAAGCTCCTGTCCGCCGAGGATGTGGCGGGGGAGCCGTTCGCCAATACGAAGGCACAGCTCGTCTCCAAAATCTACACGGCCTACGCGGGCCGCTTAAAGGCCGCGGGCGCCATGGACTTTGACGACCTGATTTTCCACACCGTCAAACTGCTGCAAAATGACGCGGAAGCGCGGGAATACTACCAGAACCGCTTCCGCTATGTCGTCGTGGACGAGTACCAGGACACGAGCATTGCGCAGTTCCATCTGGTGCGGCTGCTGGCGGGCGGCACCAACAACGTCTGCGTCGTTGGCGACGATGACCAGTCTATCTACAAATTTCGCGGTGCTACGATTGAAAATATCCTCAACTTTGAGAAGGTTTTCACCGGGGCAAAAACGATCCGTCTGGAACAAAACTATCGCTCCACCGCTAATATTCTGAACGCCGCCAACAGTGTCATCAAGAACAACATGGGCCGCAAGGGCAAGACCCTCTGGACCGACCACGGCGACGGCGAGAAGGTCCACCACTACACCGCGACGAACGAGCAGGACGAGGCCAGCCACATTGCGGACGTCATCGGCGAGCATTTGAGAGAGGGCGCGAGCCTGAAGGACCACGCCGTGCTCTACCGCATGAACGCTCAGTCCAACCCGATCGAGACCTACTTTGCCCGCGCGGGCATCCCGTACCGCATTGTGGGCGGCCAGCGCTTCTTTGACCGCAAGGAGGTCAAGGACATCAACAGCTATCTGGCCGTCATCGTAAACCCGCGGGACGACGTGCGCCTGCGCCGCATTATCAACGAGCCTGCGCGTAAAATCGGCATGACGACGATTGAAAAGATCGGTGAGCTGGCAGCCTCCAAGGGCGTGCCGATGATGGAAATCATCGCCCATGTGCGGGACTACCCGGAATTGCAGCGCGCCGCCGCGGCGCTCGAGCGCTTCTATGAGATGTACCGCGAGTTGTGCGATCTGTCGGTAAGTGAGCCGCTGGACCAGTTTGTGGGTGACGTCATCGCCAAGTCCGGCTACGAGGCAATGCTCAAAGCTATGAAGGAGGAGGGCGAGACCCGCCGCGAGAACCTGGGCCAGTTGGTCAGCAGCATCAAGACCTACGCCGACCAGAACGGCGAGGATGCGACGCTGTCGGGCTTTTTGGAGGAGGTCGCGCTGATTTCCGATTTGGACAGCTATGACAACGACGCCGACAGCGTCACGATGATGACGATCCACTCGGCGAAGGGCCTGGAATTCCCGTATGTTTTTGTTGTAGGTATGGAGGATGGTATCTTCCCCGGCGAGATGGCCAAGTATAATGAGGAGGACATGGAGGAGGAGCGCCGCCTCTGCTACGTGGCTATCACCCGCGCCAAGAAGGAGCTGTACCTGTCCACCTCCCGCACGCGGATGATCTTCGGCCAGACGCGCCGCAACCCGCCGTCTGCCTTCCTGAGTGAAATCGACCCCGGTCTGCTGGACGAGACCCAGAGCCCCGAGCTGACCGGCTACGGTGGCGGCTTCGGTGCGGGGTACGGCAGCTACAGCACCAACGTCCCGGGCGGGCGCAGCGGGTACTCCGGTGCGTCCCGCGGATATTTGAACAGTGAGTACAACGCGCGCCCCCGCGGCGGGTTTGGCGGCGGCTACAGCAGCGGCTTTGCCAGCGGCGGCCACGAAAGCCCCAACTCCTACGGCGGACGCCATCAAGTGCAGAGCACGGGCTTTGGCTCGGGCTACGGACGCAGCCGCAGCGCGGGCAACACGGCCCCCGCGGGCGCGGGCACATCCACGCTGGCAGGTGCGCCGTCCGCTGCCCCGCAGAAGAAGGCTGCTGCCGCCAGCTACGCGGCGGGGGACATTGTGGAGCACCGCGTGTTTGGCCGCGGCAAGGTGCTGAAGGCCACGCCGATTGCGGGGGACTGCATTGTCGAGATTCAGTTTGACCGCGTCGGCGTCAAAAAGACGATGGCAAACTATGCGCCGCTGAAAAAAGTGGAGGAATGATATGCTGGTACAACTCATTGCCCATACAAATGACCCGGAAAAAACCATCGCTGCAGCGGCAAAGCTCTGCTACTCCGATGCGCACATTGAGACGCTGCTGGACGGCCTGACGCCCGAAAAGACCGAGGCGTTTTTGCAGCGGCTGAACGACGTCGGCCACGCCAGCCCGATCGAGCACGCCAGCTTTACGTTTGGCATCGAGGGCGTGTCCCGCACGTTCCTGGCGCAGGTGACGCGCCACCGCATCGGCAGCTTCAGCGTGCAGAGCCAGCGCTACGTGCGGCTGGAGGATTTCCGCTACGTCATCCCGCCGGAGATCGAGGCCATCCCCGAGGCCAAAGCCCAGTTCATTGCGTCGATGAACGACGACGCGAAGAAGTATCTTGAGTTGGTGCAGACGCTCGAAAATGCCCACACAGCGCGGCTTATGGCGGATGGTCTCGATGAAAAGGCCGCCCGCGCCAAGGCGTCCAAGCAGGCCAACGAGGACGCCCGCTTTGTGCTGCCCAACGCCTGCGAGACGAAGATGGTCATGACGATGAACTGCCGCAGCTTGCAGAATTTCTTCAACCTGCGCTGCTGCAACCGCGCCCAGTGGGAGATTCGCGCCGTCGCGGACGAGATGCTGCGGCTGGTGCTGCCGCTGGCCCCGCACATCTTTGCCAGCGCCGGCCCGCGGTGCCTTGTCGGCCCCTGCCCGGAGGGCCGCATGTGCTGCGGCAAACAAACGGAGGTACGCGCAAAATACGCCAAACTCAAGGAGGAGGCAGTATAAATGGGACAGCTTATCATTTTTGAGGGGCTGGACGGCTCCGGAAAAGGCACCCAGACAAAACTGACGGCTCAGCGTTTAAAAGAACAGGGGAGAGACCTGCGGCAGATCACCTTCCCGGATTATGACAGCGAGTCCTCGGCGCTCGTCAAAATGTACCTATCCGGCGCGTTCGGCGACAAGCCCGACGACGTGAACGCCTACGCGGCGTCGAGCTTTTACGCCGTGGACCGCTTTGCCAGCTACAAGACCGACTGGGGCGAGTTTTACCGTGAGGGCGGGCTGGTGCTGTCGGACCGGTACACGACGTCCAACGCCGTACACCAGTGCTCGAAACTGCCGCCGATGCACTGGGACGGTTTTCTGAATTGGCTGTTCGACTTTGAGTACAAGAAGTTCGGCATCCCCGCGCCCGACGCGGTGATTTATTTAGCGGTTGACCCCGAGGTGTCCCAGCGGCTCATCACCGAGCGATACCACGGCGACGAGAGCAAGAAGGATATCCAGGAGAAGGACACCGAGTATCTGGCCCGCAGCCGCGCCGCCGCCGAGTACTGCGCCCGCACGCTGGGCTGGCACCGCATCGAATGCACCGCCGCCGACGCAAACGGCGCAAAATCCATGCGCTCCGTGGAGGATATTAACGCAGAAATCCTTGCAGAATTGGCGGGAATACTGTAAAATAAACAGGTATGCTTTTGGAACGTGCGCAGGGGAGGGGTAAAGCCCTCCCGCGGGGACTCGTGGTGACGCGAACGGCCCGGGCGGATATGGAATCCGCCCCTACGTGGCAACACACCAGACTGTTCCCACCGCACACGCCCGGAGGGGTCAAGACCCCTCCCTACGAAATGACGTGAACGGGCAGCTTGTAGGGAGCGGTCTTGACCGCTCCGTTTGTTCCCGCCGCCATTCAGTCTCCGAGGGCGTCTGGGACGCCGACCCCTGCGCCTACCGCGCGATAAAAATAGTTTACTTTACAAAAAGAGGTGATGCCCATGCTGCGTAAGGCTACCGCTGATGATCTGCCCGCGCTGACGGCGCTGCGCTGCGGGGCTGCCAAAGCGAACCCCGTCGATGCGGTGGGCTGGCTGCAAAACGTCGCCGGGCTGGAAAATATTCTGGTGCTGGAAAAAAACGGCCAGCCCGCGGCCATGCTGGCGGCGGTGCCGGTCAAGTACGGCCAGCACCGCGGCGTCTGGCTGTGCGGCGCAGCCGGGGTGCAGGGCGTGCCGATGGACCGCCTGCTGCCCAAAATCATGGAGGGCTGTCTGCGTGCCTACGGGGCCAGCGGGTTTGACTTTGCCGTCACGACGCCCGACGACGCCCGGCGCGCCGAGGACCTGAAAACGCTGGGCTTCAAAAGCCAACTGCCGCTGCGGGTCATACAGACGCCCATTCGCCGCGACCTGTTCGCCCAGGCGGCGTTTGACAGTCTGACCGTCCACAAGCTGCTGGAACGGCGGCACATCTACCAGCCCGGCTGCATCAGCCTGCCCGAGGAGGCCATGAACGAAACCATGACCCAACTCTACCGCCGCGGGCTGACCGTGGTGTCCACCCGGCGCGGCTACGGGCTGTACTTTACCAAGGGCGACACGCTGCAATTTCTGGAATTACAGGCCGACAACGACCACTGCGCCGACCAGCTTTTGCAGGCCGCGCGGGAAAAGACCGGTGCGGCCAACGCCCGCATCCTGCTGGCCGAGAACCAGACGCTTTACCTCGGCTCAGGCCGCCGCTGCGGCTACGGAATGATCGCCTTTTTAGGCCGCCCCTTCTCCGTGACCGATGCGTATTTCAGGATGCTGCTGTAAGAGGCGGCCCTACCGGCAAGCCACGGAAGGCCTGTACCGTAGGGGCCGGGCATTTCGGGAAAGGCTGCGGGCCGCACATGCGGCCCCTACAGACTGCCGCTCTTATTGGCTGCAAAAAGCAAGAGCAATACCGCATAATTCTAAGTGCCGATACGGCGAGCGAGGCGCGGCAGCTGCTAAGCCAAAAGCGCAGATAATACTGGATGTCTTATCGAGCATTTTGGCAACGCAGATGCCGTGCCGCAGCCGCCGGAGCGGTGCTTAAGCCGCAAGGCGGGAATTATGCGGTGTTGCTCAAGGAATCTATAAAAAAGTTAGGAGTCTCCCATGAGGATCAATCGCACAAATCCGGAGCAGCCTGCGGCCCAGCCGGTGCAGAGCCATGCACCGACCAAGGCGCAGACCGAGGTAAACGGCTTTGAACCGCCCGAACAGGAAATCCCGAAGGAAAACCAGAAGGAACCCCCGAAGGCTGCAAAGCCGCCGAAGCCCAAAAAGGAAAAGCCCGCCAAAAAGCCCCGCCGCCAGCCGGCGGCGGAGGTCGTGGACGACGAGGAGAACGAGCAGCCCCGCCGCCGTTTCCCGTTTGGCTGCCTGATCGTGCTCGTCATTCTGGCGCTGGTCGGCTTTGGCGGCTATAAGGTCAGCCAGTTCTACGCCGAGCTGGACGGCCAGAAAACGCTGGGCCCGACACAGACCATCACCGTGCCCGAGGGCTCGTCCGTCGCCGGCATTGCGACCCAGCTCAAGGACGCCGGTGTCATCAAGTATGACTGGCTGTTCAAGCAGTACGTCAAGTACAGCGGCAAGGCCGGTGAAATCCAGTACGGCGACTTTGAAGTCCAGTCCGGCATGGCCTACAACGACATCATCAAGGCACTGTCCGTCGTGACCCGCCGTGCAACGGTGAACGTTACGATTCCCGAGGGCACGACAGCCGTCGGTGTGGCGCAGATTTTCGTGGACGCGGGCCTTGTGGACGACGTGGACACCTTCCTGTCCTGCGCCAACGGCAGCGACGGCACGGATTGGAGCAAGTACGATTTCTGGAACGCCATCCCCGACAATGACCGCCTGATGAAGTGCGAGGGCTACCTTTTCCCGGACACCTACAATCTCTATAAGGACGAGAGCGTCGCCTACTATGTGGATGCCCTCTACGGCGAGTTTGCGTCTAAGACCGCCGCTCTGGCCGACACGGTCGCCGCCAAGGGCACGAGCCTGGACGACGTGGTCAAGCTGGCCAGCTTCATTCAGGAGGAGGCCGGTTTGGAGAGCGAGGACGCCAGGGTCAGCGCCTGCTTCCACAACCGCCTGGAATCCAGCGACCCGCAGTGGGCCGAGCACAAGCTGGAATCCAACGCCAGCAGCTATATCATGAAGGACAGCGAGAACAACTATCTGTGGAACTCCCCGACGGCGGAGTACTTCGGCTGGCCGGAGCAGGGCGCGATCCCCGATGACGTGCTGGCCCTGTACGACACCTACGCCATCAGCGGCCTGCCCGCAGGCCCCATCTCCTGCCCGGGCTACGCCGCCATGGAGGCCGCGCTGAACCCTGATGAGGAGTATATCAACGAGGGGTATTACTTCTTTGTCACGGGCCATCCCGGCACCGATGTGGCAGGGCAGTACTTCTACGCCAAGACCGCCGACGAGCACTACCAGAACTGCGTCAAGGCCGGGTGGGCGTCGTAAGCGCGCAAGCTGCCCTGTAGGGGCCGCACATGTGCGGCCCGCAACTTCCCGTGGAATGCTGTGCTTTGGCAAACACGCGGGCCGGGCATGCCCGGCCCCTACAGCACGGACCCACGGCACACCACACATCAAATCCCCAAGCGCCCGCTTCCTACCGGGCGCTTTTTACGCAAAACGGAGGAAATCACTATGCTGCAACAGCCGGAACTGCTGGCCCCCGCGGGCAGCCTGGAAACGCTGAAATACGCCGTCATGTACGGCGCGGATGCCGTCTACTGCGCCCTGCCGGAATTTGGCATGCGCGCCGCACCCGTCAACCTGACCGTGGGCGAACTGCACGAGGGCTGCATCTTTGCCCATGCCCGCGGCAAAAAGGTCTATCTGACGCTGAACACCCTGCCCACGAACGAGGAACTTTCCAAGCTGCCCCGGTACATTCAGGACGCCGCCGAGGCGGGCGTGGATGCGTTCATCATTGCCGACCTGGGTGTTCTGGCGCTGGCCAAAAAGTACGCCCCGCAGGTCGAGCGTCATGTCTCGACCCAGGCAGGCATCACGAACTATGAGGCCGCAAAGGCCTGCTACGAGCTGGGAGCCAAGCGCGTTGTGCTGGCCCGCGAACTGCCCCTGACCGAGATCGCGCAGATCCGCGACAACTGCCCGCAGGATCTGGAGCTGGAGGCGTTCGTCCACGGCGCCATGTGCATGAGCGTGTCCGGACGGTGCCTGCTGTCCAGCTACATGGCGGGCCGTAGCGGCAACCGCGGCGAGTGTGCCCAGCCCTGCCGCTGGAAGTACAGTCTGGTGGAGGAACACCGCCCCGGTCAGTACATGGAGATCGGCGAGAGCGAGGACAACGGCAGCTACATCCTGAACGCCAATGACCTGTGCACCGCGCCGTTTATAGATTTGATTTGTAAAGCGGGCGTTGACTCGCTGAAGATCGAGGGCCGTGCCAAGACGTTCTATTACGTTGCATCTGTCGTCAGCGCCTACCGCCGCGCGCTGGACGCCTTCCTGGCGGACCCGTACAACGATAGCTTTGAGCTGCCCGACGACGTCATTGAGGAGCTGAACCGCACGAGCCACCGCCATTACTCGCCGGGATTCTACTTCGGCAAGGAGCAGGCCCAGCAGACTCCCAGCCACACCTATGTGCGCGACTGGGATTTCATAGGCACGGTGGACAGATGGGAGAACGGCGCTGCCCACTGCACCCAGCGCGGCAAGTTCGCGGTGGGGGACAGCATCGAAATTTTGCAACCCGACGGCAGCGTCGTCAAGCTGACGCCTGCGTGGATCGAGAACGCCGACGGCGAGCGCGTGGACGCCACCCCGCACCCGATGATGCAGTACACCATCCCCTGTGAGACGCCGCTGATGGCGTACAGCCTGATTCGGATGCAGAAGCAGTGATTGTACTTTTGCCGGGGACGATGCTTGCATCGACCCGCGGGCAGATGCAAGCATCCGCCCCTACAAAGCAGCTGCAAAAATAATAAAAAAATCTGCAAAAATCCCTTGACTTTTCTGTCGGTATCCCTTATAATAGTTCCTGCGCTGGTCGTGAGGTGCACGTCACACAACGCCGCGCAGGCTGGGTATGGCCCGGTAGTTCAGTTGGTTAGAACGCTAGCCTGTCACGCTAGAGGTCGTCAGTTCGAGCCTGATTCGGGTCGCCATACGCTGCTATAGCTCAGTTGGTAGAGCGCATCCTTGGTAAGGATGAGGTCAGCAGTTCAAATCTGCTTAGCAGCTCCAGCGCTGATGCCCACAGTGCAAGATACGCATTGTGGGCATCATTAGTATAGGGGCATAGCTCAGTTGGTAGAGCAGCGGTCTCCAAAACCGCGTGCCGAGGGTTCGAATCCTTCTACCCCTGCCAAAAGCCGCTTATCTCGTTTGAGGTAAGCGGCTTTTTGTTTTTTGCTGCGTTGTAGGGGCCGGGCATGTGCGGCCCGCGGGTTGGCGGGAGCGACCCGACCACGGCTGGCATCTGGAATGCTAAACAGGCGTTTACTTACGATGCGCCGAAAAAAAGGATGTGGACTGATCCACATCCTCTAAAACAAAAACAAATCCGAAACAATGCTTCACAAAGAAGATTGAGTTCGGATTTGCACAATATGGTGGAGCTGACGGGAGTCGAACCCGTGTCCGAAAAGAAATCAGTTAGAGTATCTCCGGGCGCAGTGTGTTTATTAAATTTCCCTTGGTGCGGGCGAGCACACACGCACTACACCTTGGTAGCTTCATAAGTTCATGCCGGGCCGCAAAGCTTAAGCCCGTTCACGTTCAGTACCTAATCGACGCCCTGACCCCATGCGGTACTAACACGGGCAGGACGGCAGCGCCTAATTAGGCAGCTACGGCAACAGGATAATTGTTGTCAGTTAATTTAAGTTGGCGCTTTTATCGTGGGTCACCGCCACGGCCCGCTGCTCACGCCTCTCTCTCCCCGTCGAAACCATTACAGCCCCGTATATTCGGCAGGCAAGCCCGCCGGGAAAGTGAAGTAGAAACAACTTATCGCTGCGTTTTGAGTGCGCGGTCAATGTCGCGCTTGGCGTCGCGCGCCGCAGCAGACGCACGCTTGTCATACAGCTTTTTGCCCTTGCACAGGCCCAGCTCCAGCTTGACGCGCCCCTTTTTAAAGTAAAGGGAGAGCGGCACCAGCGTGTAGCCCTGCAGCTTGATCTGCTGCCCCAGACGGCGGATCTCCGCCTTGTGTGCCAGCAAACACCGCGGACGGCGCGGGTCCTTGTTGAAGATGTTGCCCTGCTCATAGGGGCTGATGTGGATGCCCTTGGCGATCAGCTCGCCGTCATCGATGTCTGCCCAGGAATCCTTCAGGTTGACCCCTCCGGCGCGCAGGCTCTTGACCTCGGTGCCTACCAGCTCGATGCCTGTTTCCAGTGCCTCGATGACAAAGTATTCGTGGCGCACCTCACGGTTGACGGCAATCATTTTTTTTGCACTCTTGTCCTCTGCCATGGGGCACACCTCCTTTGCTTTTGTGATAGGATATTAAGTATAGCGCACCTGCGCGGGAAAGTCAAGCATCCGCCGCCGGATTTATGCAGCACTTTGCGCGGAAAAATGCAAAAATTATAATTTTTGCAAAACTCTGTTGACATTCTCATTCAAATCCGCTATAATAATAAAGCTGATTCGAGACGGCCCGGTTGACCGGGTGTAGCGCAGTTTGGTAGCGCGCTTGAATGGGGTTCAAGAGGCCGTGAGTTCGACTCTCGCCACTCGGACCAAAGATGGCTGTCAAGGTCAGCAGGAGCGTCAAATCCGAAAGGATTTGGCGCTTTTTGTTTTTTACGGCTTCAATCGCGGCAGCGCTTGCTCCAAACCGTTGGCGATGGAACGCTTGCGGCGTATGTCCAGATGGCCGTAGATGTTCGCGGTCATCTTGATGTCCGAGTGTCCCAGCCACTCCTGCACGTCCTTCAGGCCGTAGCCCTCCGACAGCAGCATGCTGGCGCAGGAGTGCCCTTACGGTATAATTACGACAAACCGGAAAAGCCCCGTATATCAAGGGTTTTCGGTTATCTGGCAAGGTTTTTCATCCTTTTCCAAACCGAAAAATCGAGCCGCGAAGTAGTTATATCGTAGGGGGTGTTATAGTAACGACAAAAACTAAATACTGTTTGGGTGGGCTGTCAGCCCGTCCAAGAAATCAGGACATTTCCTCTGAAAAGAAGAAATGTCCTTTTTTTGTGCCCAAAATCAGATGCCGACAGGAGGAACACAATGCCTGAAAAAACCGTGCAGAAGGAACCGGGCAAAAAGCCCGTGCCATCCAAAAAGCCGAAACCGCAGCAGGAAGTAGTCGTTCAGATTCCACTCTCTGAGCTGCATCCGTTCCCGAATCACCCCTTTCAGGTGCGAGAGGATGCGTCCATGCAGGAAACTGCCGAAAGCGTCAAGGAATACGGCGTCCTCGTCCCCGCGCTGGCACGGCCACGGGAGGACGGCGGCTATGAGCTGATTGCAGGCCACCGCCGCAAACACGCCTGTGAGCTGGCTGGGCTGGCCACCATGCCCGTCATTGTCCGCAACATTGACCGGGACGCTGCCACCATCATCATGGTGGACAGCAACCTTCAGCGTGAGAACATTCTCCCCTCCGAACGCGCCAAAGCCCACAAGATGAAGATGGAGGCCATCAAGCGGCAGGGCGCACGAACGGATCTGACTTCGCCGAAAATTTCGGCGAAGTTCCGCAGCGATGATGAAGTTGGTCAGGATGCCGGTGTGAGCGGAGATACCATCCGCAACTACATCGCCTTGACGCAGTTAGTCCCGGAGCTTCAGCAGATGGTGGACGAGAAGAAAATCGCCCTCAGTCCCGCCTATCAGCTTGCGACGCTGACACCCAAGGAGCAGGGCTTGCTTCTGGAAACCATCGACAGCGAACAGGCCACCCCCTCACTCTCACAGGCGCAGCGGATGAAAATGCTCAGTCAGAGCGGCGAGCTGAACGAGGACACCATGCTCTCCATCATGATGGAGCAGAAAAAACCGGAGAAAAACGACATCACCCTTTCCGGTGAAAAGCTCCGCAAATATTTCCCACGTTCCTATACCCCATTTCAGATTGAGAACACCATTTTCAAATTACTGGACGCATGGCAGAAAAAGCGCCAGCGCGACCAGAGCCGTTGAGCGGACAAGCAGTTTGTTTGTCCGCTATTTTCATGCCAAAAGGAGGACGCCATGTATATCAACACATTCAAATATACCCCCAAAGATGTGAGCCGCCAGCTCTGTACCGAGTATGTGAAAAAGCTGGGCTGTACCGCCCTGCGCTGCCCGTGGCTGGCCGAGCGTATCGAGGCCGGTGTGGTCGGCTACCGCGAGGCCGTCATGGAAACATTCCCCCGCGACCGCCGCCTGTCCTCGCGCCTGAACCTGCTGATCAAGCATTATCCCGGAAGCCTTTGGAGCAACGAGCAGCATGAGCGCCGAATGCAGTATCAATGCGCCGTGCAGGGCTACCGCCGCCGCAGAGACACCAACGCCTACTATGCGGCCATGCCAAGGCGCAGGCATCCGAGAAACGCGGAGAAATCAAAATTCGCAAACACGCCGCCGTCATTGAGGGGCATATCCTTCCTGACCGGAAAAAGCGGCGTCACTAAAGTGATTGGAGGAATTACTATGAGCAGAGTAACAGAGCTGGAAAAAGCGCTGACCACGCTGTTCCGCAAGGGTACGGAGGTCGGCTACACGGAAACGGAGATCGACGAGTTTCTGGAAAACATTGACTATCACGCCCTGCTGCAAGCCGTTTGGAACAAGGCTGAAACGGTCTATGCCTACCGCGCAGACGGCAAAAATGCGCTGAGCTTGGACTATCGAAGCGCGGAGCTGTTCAAACAGCGAGCGACGCTTCTCTATGAGGACGTGGGCGACAGCTATATCGGCGCGGTGTTTGCCGCCCGGTCGATGGAGTTGTGGCTGCTGGAGGATATGGGCTTTGCCGTCGTTGCCAAATTCAGCGTGAACGCCGGAGAAGGAGAATACGTCACCGAGTATCGCGTCTACAAGGGCAGCGATTGGGCGGACAGCGAGATTTCTCTGGATTTGGAGGACTTGGTGGCCGAGCTTGCCGCCCTGTGTGATCCCTACTACGAACACGAGCAGCCCATCTATGAGCTGTGATGTGGGAAAGGAGTGAAAACGGAGCGGCTTCCCCATTGACCGGGCGGCGCGGGAGCGGATGGACGCCATGCTGCCCCGGATGATGGAGGCGGCGGGCGTCACCGAGGAACTGAAAGCCCGTGACCCCATGCGCTGGGTGGGGCTGATGAACACGCTGAAAGCGCAGGCGGAGGAAATCGTTTTTCAGGAATTGATCTACGGATAAGTATAGTATAAAAGAGGCCGGAATTTGCCGCCACAGGGCGATAAATCCCGGCCTTTATATTATGCTATGTAATTAAAGCTGCCATCCAGCGGATGCGAGTTTGAGGTTTAGGAAATTTCTATAAATCCCCTCTTGTGAAATCAAAGACTGGTGAGTTCCCTGTTGAGCAATTCTACCCCGATCTATTACAATGATTTGATCTGCGTTTTCCACTGTACTCAAACGATGGGCAATCGAAATTAAGGTTTTATTTTTCGTCAGTTCTGAAATCGCAGATAAAAGTGCCTGCTCATTTTCCGGATCAACGCTGGAAGTGGCCTCATCCAAAATAATAATAGGTGCATCTTTAAGAATCGCTCTGGCAATAGAAATTCGTTGCTTCTCTCCGCCGGAAAGTGTAGAGCCTCCCTCGCCGATGATTGTATTGTACCCATCTGGCAACGCTGAAATAAAATCATGGCAGCAAGCACGTTTTGCGGCAGCTTCTACTTCCTCGTGGGTAGCATCAGGCTTTCCAAATTTGATGTTGTTTTCAATAGAATCGTGGAAAAGATATACATTCTGAAAGACCATGCTGATATGCTCCAAAATACTATCCGCAGTATAGTTTTTTACATCCTTTCCGCCAATTCGTACAGCGCCATCCTGCACATCCCAAAACCGGGCAATTAAATTACACAAAGTTGTTTTTCCACTTCCAGATGGGCCAACAATAGCACAGGTAGTATGTTCTGGAATGTTCAGAGAGATGTCATGGATGACCTGCCGCTTGTCATAGCCAAATGATACATGATCCAGTGTTATATCGTAGTGGGAAGTTTCTAATTTGTCTGTGCTGGTGTCCATTTGAGGTATATTGGTGACTTCTTCTAACCGATCCAGTTCTGTGTTGATTTTCTTGCTCAAAAAAGCGCTGTTTCCCATTGTTTCTAAGTCAGAGTACACAGTAAATGCGCAAAACAGGAAAGTCAAGCAATAGGGCAAACTTATTTTTCCAGCCATAAAAAGCAAACCCGCCGCAGCAATCAGTACACAGCTCATGAGCTTATAGACCAGAATATAAAAACGGAGAACCCCGGCCGTAGCCTTTTCCTGCCCATAATCTGCATCCCACTTTTTTTGAAATGCGCTGCGTACTTCTCGTTGTCCTTCCTCACCTTTGGAGAAAGACCGTAGAACAGAAATCCCTCGGATATATTCCATTGTTTTGCTCACCAGGTTTTCCTGTGCTTCTTGATAAATAGGAGCATATTGCGCGGCTCTACTGCGGACCCAACGAAGAACAAGTAAACCTAATAATAGTCCAATCAAACTTAAAATGGCAATGATAGGGTTGAAAAAGAACATCATAATTGACATGAGAGCTGCCATAGCAACACCGCTTGTCATCTGCTCGATTGCAAGCATGGAGTAACCCTCTAAATCAGCAATCGTCGTAGTAAGTATTGTCTGAATAGTTCCTAAATTTTGCTCTGAAAAGTAGCCCATAGGAGCCTGTTTCAATTTTTCTCCTATTTCCAGACGATAATCACGGAAAATATCATATCCCGTTCCACTCATGGTACGGTCATACATCCATTGGAAGAAAAAGCGTCCGATAACACTTCCTAATACAACACCAAAGGCTTGTAGAATAATAGTAGGTGTAAGATTTTCTAAATGTAATAAAATCCCAAAAACACCGAACATCATAAAACCATTGAAAAAGGATTTGAGAATATTAAATGTGATGCCAACGATGATTTTCTGTCGGCTTCTACCCGCAATCTTAAAAATACGGCGTATCATTTCAAGCATGGTTTTCCACTCCTCCTTTCAAGTCTGCTTCTTCTATGGTTCCGGCATAATCTTGCCACATCTTTTGATAGATGGGGCATTCCCGGAGAAGTTCTTCTTGTGTCCCACGGCCTGCAATATTTCCGTTTGCCACAACCAGAATTTGATCGGCATTGCGAATCGTATTCAAACGGTGCGCTACAACAATCAATGTCTTTCCGGCCACTAATTTGCTGATTGCCTGTTGAATTAGCGCCTCATTTTCTGGATCAGCATAGGCAGTGGCCTCGTCTAAAATGACTACGGATGACGGTTTTAGCATGGCCCTCGCAATCGTAATACGTTGGCGCTCCCCGCCAGAAAGTCGGTCTCCGGCATCACCGGCCAGTGTGTCATATCCCTGCTCTAACTGCATAATGAAGTCATGGCAGTTAGCGGCTTTTGCGGCCGCTTCTACTTCTGCGTTTGTCGCTGACGGATTACCCATACGGATATTTTCACGAATGGATTTGTCAAACAAGAAATTGTCCTGTGCCACATAACTGATTTCACCCATCAACTGCTCAAAAGGGATTTGACGAATATCCTGGCCGCCGAAACGCACAGAGCCAGAAGTCACATCCCAAAAACCAGCCATCAGTTTTGCAATCGTGGATTTACCAGAACCGGAAGGCCCAACAATAGCCGTCATAGTACCGGGCTTCGTTTGAAAAGAAATACCGTGGAGAATTTCGGTTTCTTTGTAACCGAAATGCACATCCTCAAATTGGTAAGTCCGTTCTCCCAAAGATACAGGCTCAGAGGGTCGGACAAGTTCCGGGGTTTTTAGGAAAGCGGTTACTTGCTCCAAATTACCTTTTATCATGCTGACTTGCTCCATCGCCTCGGACACTTTCATCAATGGAGCAACGAACCCCAGCGGAACTACTAAAGATATTAAAAATACGGGAAGTGAAAGCGTTCCCTCCATGTAAAGCCATGCGCCTACTGGCAATGTACCCAAAAGAGTAGAAGGCAGGACGGCTCGTGCCGCTGCATTCCAAAACCAGCATTGACTCCACCACTCCATTGTAGAATCGTGAAAATAGTTGACAGACTTTGAGTATTTTCCATAAGAGGATGCAGAACGGTTAAACGCTTTAATGACTTGAATGCCGCTGACATATTCTACTAAGGAGCTGTTCATATCATTGGCAGAGCGCATATAGTTTTCCATTCGAGGGCCATAACCGCGCATCATAGCAGCGAAAAAGAGAATACCCAGTGGAATTGTGATTAGGGATGCAAGCCCCATGCGCCAGTCCAGAATGAAAATCAGGAGAATACTGCACAACGGCGCTGCAATATTCGATGGCAGCTCTGGCATAAAATGAGCCATAGAATCCTCTAACTTTGCAACATTATCTACAATTAGGTTTTTGAAAGTTCCCGTAGGCGTTTCCAGCATAACGCCCATTGGGACTTTTGCCATCCGATCTGTAATTGCTTCACGGATATTTTTCAAAATTGTGAAGGAAATTTTGTGGGACATAAGAGAAGATCGCCATGTGAGAAGCATTTTTATAAGCTGACATATGGCGGCTATTCCACTAAAGAACAAAACACGCTGTATGGTGGTTGTACTGCGGTAGAGTTCATCCGCCAACAGCGCCACCATTAGGAATGGTACGATACCAAACATTTCCCCTAACACAGCAAGAAGAATGGAAATACGCATTTTGCTGTTTCTCTCGCCCACAAAAGCAAAGAGTTGGCGGATTGCACCCGGTTCTTTATTTGGCATAAGAAAGCCTCCTTTCGAGCAACTGAAAATACAAGGAGGGTATTGCATTTTCGATGGCATCGTGATATAATCTGAATTACGGTGTAATATTACAGTGTAATTCAAGTATAGGATGGAGGGATGGAAATGTCAAGGGATTTTCAACAGACCCATGAAAATCTTTTGGCCTGTGCAAAAGAACATTTTCTGGAAAACGGGTTTGAGCGTGCCAGTATCCGTGAAATCTGTAAGGCCGCCCATGTGACAAACGGGGCATTTTACAATCATTTCGAGGACAAAGAGGCTTTGTTCGGCGCACTTGTCGAACCAGTGGTTCAGGCGGTATCTGAGATGTATTCCGATTCTGTCATCAAGCATTTTGAATTAGCTCGGACGGATGAATTAAAGCAACTCTGGAAACTGTCGGAGGACACGATCCGCCAGATTATCGAATACATTTATGAACATTTTGATGTATTCAAACTGCTGCTGATGCAGTCTGCGGGGACAAAATATGCTTCTTTTCTGGATGATGTGGTGCGTTCCGATGTTCGGGAGACACAAAAGCTAATTGCGGAACTGAAGGAACGCGGAGTTCCCGTACATGATTTGGAGGATGACGAGTGGCATATGCTTGTTCATTCTTACTATTCATCTATCGCAGAAATTGTCTTGCACAATTATCCGAAAGATGCCGCGATAAAATATGCTCATACATTGGCCGCTTTTTTCAGTTCCGGGTGGCAAACCGTTTTGGGGATTTGATCCCCAAAATTTTTGATTGGCAGTTAGCACAACCTAACCGATTGAATAGGAGGTGGCCTGCATAAACAACTTCTGTATAAAATAGCTTTTGTTTCTTACGAGTATCAGATAAATTATGTGGAAAGGACTTTTTGAAAATGGAAAATACGAATAAGCTCACAGGTAAAGACCTTATTAACGTCGGCATTTATTCTGCCATGACCCTTGTTATTTTCTTTGTTGTCGGATTGCTGACCGCATTACCAGTAGTGTACCCGTTTTTGTTCTTGATCTGGCCGATTGTTTGCGGTATTCCTATGATGCTGTATTACACAAAAATCAGGAAATTTGGAATGCTTACCATTACCGGCATTATTGGTGGTATTTTCTTCTACCTCATTGGTTATGGGTGGATTGGTCTGCTCGGCTGGTTTCTCGGCGGCCTTTTGGGTGATGTAGTGCTTAAAATTGGTGGCTATCAAAAGTTCAAGGTAACTGTTTTGAGTTATGCTTGCTTCTGCCTCGGCATTATGGGGTGCCCTGCCAACCTTTGGTTTGCGGGAGAGGCCTATTGGGAAAACATTCATACTTCTATGGGAGATCAATACGCTAATACGCTGCAATCCCTGATGCCATCGTGGATGCTGTATGTGGGCTTTGTGCTGCTGTTTGTAGGGGGTATTCTGGGCGCACTTCTGGGACATAAGATGCTGAAAAAACATTTTGAAAGAGCGGGCATTGTGTAATGGAACAGTTGCAGGCCGTTGTAGAAACACGAAGTGGCTTTCGTTTAGACCCCCGGACAAAGTTGCTGCTGATGGCTGTTGTTGCTACTGCGGAATTTCTATATAGCCACACCGCGTTTATGATTGCGGTAGCCTTAATCCCATTTGTGTTGCTTTTAACGAACAGGCAATATAAAACGGCCATTGTCTTTTTCTGCTTATTTACAGCAGGACTGTTTGTGCAAGCAGTTCAAAACTCCATTCAATTTCCTATGGTTATCAACATGCTGGTGGTTCTGCTGGTGGGTTTAGTGCTGCGATTATTTCCTGCCTTTGTTATGGGCGCATATATCATCAAGTCTACTACGGCCAGCGAGTGCATTACTGCGCTGGGCCGAATGCACATTGGACGGCAGATCACAATACCGCTCTCTGTCCTGTTCCGTTTCATTCCCACTATGCAGGAAGAATCCGCCGCTATAAAGGATGCCATGCGGATGCGTGAGGTGCAATTTGGAACGAAAAAGTTTTGGCAGAATCCAGCCGCTCTCATTGAATACCGTTTTATCCCTTTGATGATTTCGGTAGTCAAGATTGGGGACGACCTCTCTGCGGCTGCCCTGACACGCGGATTGGATAATCCTGTCCGCCGAACCAACATTACCAAAGTCGGTTTTACCGGCTGGGACTTGATAACGGTGCTGATTGCCGGAACCGCGCTGATAATTACATACTTTTTTAGTCCGTGGTAAGGGGGTGCAAGAATGATAGAGTTAAAGGATGTTTCTTTCACTTATGAGAGTGGAGAAACGGAGAATAGCCTAAAACACATTGATCTCACAATCCATGACGGAGAAACAATTTTATTTTGTGGGGAATCGGGATGCGGCAAAACAACCTTGACCCGCTTGATTAACGGTCTGATTCCGCATTATTACACGGGCAAATTGGATGGGAAAGTGTTGCTGGACGGTAAGGAATTAAAAGACTACCCTCTGTACCAAATCGGACAGAGGGTGGGTTCGGTGTTTCAGAATCCGCGAACACAGTTTTACAACGTAGATACAACCAGCGAGATTGTGTTCGGGTGCGAGAATATGGGATTGCCGGTTCCTGAAATGACAAGGCGCCTTGAAGATACTACAAAGAGTTTGAAACTGGAAAAGCTGTTAAACCGAAGCCTGTTTGCATTGTCAGGTGGCGAAAAACAAAAAATTGCCTGTGCCTCGGCGGATGCGATCCATCCAGATATTTTTGTGTTGGATGAGCCTTCCTCAAATTTGGACATTGCAACAATTGAAGATTTAATTCAAGTCATTCGCCATTGGCAATCCGAGCAAAAAACTATTTTGGTAGCGGAACATCGGCTCTATTATCTTGTTCCTTTAGCTGATCGCATTATCTACATGAAACATGGAGAGATCAGTAAGGAATTTACAAGGCAGCAATTTCAATTACTGTCTCCCGAAACTTTACAGGGAATGGGGCTACGCGCCCTTGATCCATTCAACCTTCCACCGGAGGCCAAACCAAAAGCGAAACCGCCGACTTTACATATCAAGGAATTTCGGTTTTCTTATGATAAACACGGCCCTCTTATTGTGGACATTCCTGATTTGACGCTACCACAAGGAGAAATCATTGGAATTATTGGGAATAACGGCGCGGGAAAATCCACATTTGCTCGTTGCCTGTGTGGATTGGACAAACGGGCTTTGGGTGAGTTAGAACTTAATGGACATTCTTATCGTGCAAAGCAGCGGTGCCACATATCTTACATGGTTATGCAAGATGTAAACCACCAACTGTTTACCGAGGATGTGTTGGATGAATTGCTTCTTAGTATGGACGGTGAGGACGAAAAAGAAAATACAGAATGGGCAAACCAGATTTTATCCAGCCTTGATTTAGCAGCCAAAATCAAACTGCATCCCATGTCTTTATCTGGCGGGGAAAAGCAACGGGTAGCGATTGGAAGTGCTATCGCCTCAAACAAGGAAATCCTTGTTTTTGACGAACCGACCAGTGGCTTAGACTATTTCCATATGGTAGAGGTGTCTGATAATTTGAACCGCTTAAAAGACATGGAAAAAAGCCTATTCCTGATTACCCATGATCCTGAATTGATTTATAAGTGTTGTACTTATCTTCTGTTTATTCAAGAGAATAAGGTGCTATGGCATCGGCCAATGGATGATGAAGCAATCAAACTCTTACGGGCATTTTTCTCACATGAAAAAGGAGCAAATATAATCAATGCGTCTTAGCAAAACGCTTCATGCGTCCGGGGAGGACTACCTGGAAACCATCCTTGTTCCCCAAAAGAAACTCGGTATGGTGCGCTCCGTAGATGTGGCCCGGCACATGGAGGTGTCAAAGCCCAGCGTGTGCCATGCAGTGGCTACCTTGCGGGACGGCGGTTTTCTCACGATGGACGAGGATCACTTTCTCCAACTGACCGATGTGGGCCGCGAGGTGGCTGAAAAAATCTATGAACGCCACTGCTTCTTTACCGAGCAGCTTATCGCCGCAGGCGTTGACCCCAAGACTGTGGAGGCCGACGCCTGCCGTATTGAACACATCATCAGCGATGAGAGTTTTGACCGGCTGAAAGAGGCAGCCGAACAGGAGCAAGAATAAACCGAATAAGCCAAGCGATCCTGCCCCGCAAGACGGGGAAAGAAAAAAACCGTTACAGGGCAGGCAGCTTTGTGCGCCCAAAATGGATTTTCCGGGTACTGCGGCGGTTTTGAGTAACATCAAGGCCGCCGTTCCTTATGCCCTCGACAAAGGAGTGACGACTACACGCTGACACGGCGGCTTTAGGAGGGAACCGCCATGAAGCACATTGACCGCCGACAAATTCAGACGATATTTCACTACCGTCAAAAAAAGCCCAGTCAACGAACAGGCCCCGTCTGGCAGCCGGTGCGAAAATTGTCATTCTGTAAGTGAATATTGGAGTTTTTGCGCTCGAATAGCTTTCTGCTGTCCGGGCGTTTTTTCATACCTGTGGGGCCGTAACATCGGGCCAGCATGGCCCGAACCCTGGCCCCAATGCCGTTCTCCGCCGCCCCATTCAGATTTTCCCGAAAAAATCTGAATGGAGGAAAGGCAGATGGAAGTTACCATCAATTATAACGGACAAGCTGTGGCCGTGGAGGTCACGCTGGAAGTTTATGAATTTCTTGACCGGGCCGATCACAAAACGGAGAACCTGTTTCATGAACAGCGGCGGCATTGGGATGGCCGGGAGTTTGACGAGTACATCATTACCACCGAGGGCGTAGGAGCCTACGGCGAAACGCCGGAAGAATACCTTTGCCGCATGGAAACGCTGCATGAGCTGATGGAGGTTCTGAACACCTGTACCGAGGCCCAGCGCCGCCGGTTCCTGCTCTATGCGCTTGACGGACTGAGCCTTGCAGAGATCGGTGTGCTGTGCGGCTGCTCCAAAGTGGCTGTGTATCAAAGTGTGGAGGCGGTCAGAAAAAAATTTATAAATTTCTTTGAGAACAGGCTTAACGAATGACCTGTTTTCTGGCTACCAAGTGAAAGGGATCATTTCCCTTATCTCAGCGAGGGGCGGACAGCGGACGAGCTGTCCGCCTCCCCCATTTTCAGGAGGTAAGCCTATGAAAACAATCAATCTGCGGTGGATTTATCCCCACTACCGGCACGACGAGTTTGTAGAGGTCAGCGACGAGGTCTGGGAGGCCATGCGGCAGGCCCAGCGCGAGATGAACAACTATGAGCGCCGGAAGGTATACCACCGCGCCTGGTACTCCCTGGACGCATATAGCTGGACGGAGAACTACGCGCTGGAACACGGCAGATCGCCGGAGGATATTCTGGTGGAGCGTGAGGAACGGGCCGCCCGCCTGCGGCTGGTTGCCGCCTTGCCGGAGGCCTTGGCCCATGCCACCCCCACACAGGCCCGCCGCGTCCGGGCCTACTACATCGCCGGTATCAACCAGCCGGAAATCTCCCGGAGGGAGGGCGTAGACAGCAGCAAGGTCAGCGTTGCCATCCGGCGGGGCCTGCGGAATATGCGTCGCTGCTATGACGGCCTTTTCCCGTCAGAGTGAGGGCGGGCCTATGCAGACCATCAACCTCAAGCAATATTACCCGTTCTGCACCGAGGACACCTTCATAGAGGTGTCGGATGAAATCGTTGAAGCGTTTCTGCTGGACAAGCGGGCCGAGGCCGCCAGGGAGCGCAAGATGTACCGCTATAAGGCGTTTTACTCCCTTGACTGCGATGATGGGATTGAGAACGCCGCCATCGGCTGGGCGCAGCCTTCGCCGGAGGATTGCCTGATGGAAAAGGAGGCGCAGGCCGAATATGCTGAACTGCTCCGGCGGCTCTATGAGGCGTTCTCACCAAGGCTGAATACTTTGACTACAAGGAGAAGTACGAAAGCCGCATTGCCAATCTCGCCGTGGAAATGGAGCAGTTGGAGGGCGGCCTGCGGACAATAGATACACAGATTGAGCAGCACCGGGCGCTGGAACAGGATGCCGCGCAGATCAAGACCGACCGTGCGCTGACCGGCGCTCTTATCGAGCGGCTGATTGACCGCATTGAGGTATCCCACGATAAGCAGATCACGGTGCGCTATCGCTTCCAGAGCGAGTTTGAAACCTATGCGGAGGTGCTGGAACAATGCAGAAATATGTGATTGCCCTCTACATCCGCCTCTCCATTGAGGATTACAAGTACGACAGTCTGAGCATTGAGAATCAGAGCCTTGTCCTCCACGAATATGCGGCTTCCATGCCCGAAGCCCTGAACGCGGAGATCATGGAGTTCATCGACAACGGGTACAGCGGCACGAATTTTGAGCGTCCGCAGGTACAGAGGCTCATTGAGCTGGTGCGGGCCAATCAGATCGACTGCATCATTGTCAAGGATTTTTCCCGCTTCGGGCGCAACAGCATTGAAACCGGCTATTTCATCGAGCGTGTGTTCCCGCTGTTCCATACCCGCTTCATTTCCATCAGCGACGATTTTGACAGCAGCAAATTCAAGGGTGACACCGGCGGCATGGACGTAGCATTCAAGTATCTCATCAGCGAATATTACAGCCGCGATATGTCCATCAAGACCAAGAGCGCCAAGTACGCCAAGATGCAGCGCGGCGAGTATCAGAGCAAAATCTGTCCCTACGGCTACCGCAAAAGCGCCGATGGCAGAATGGAGCCTGACCCGGAGGCCGCTGCCGTTGTGCAGCTTATCTTCCAGCTTGCCGCCGAGGGGATCAACGCCACCGCCATCACGCGAGAGCTGTTCCGCAGAAGCATCTCCACGCCCGGCCAGTGCAAAGCGGCGCGAGGCAATCACACACACGATATTTCCCGCTGTCACGGGATTTGGAGTGCGTCCACCATTCTCCGCATTTTGGAGGACGAACGCTACACCGGCGTGTATGTGATCGGCAAGCGGGCAGTTCTCGAAGTAGGCGGCACCAGAAGCCGCCTGAAGGACAGAGAATCATGGTACATCATTCCCGACCATCACCCGGCCATCGTCGAGAAAGCTGTGTTTGATACCGTGCAGGCCAGCCAGCTCCGATTTTCCCAGCCGAACAAGAAAAAGCGGGACTACCCGCTGAAAGGCAAAGCCTTCTGTGGCTGCTGCGGTCATGCGCTGTCCCGCACCATGCAGAAAACCTCATATTATCACTGCCGCCATTCCGAGGCGGACGTAGAAAGCCGCTGCCACAAGATGCGCCTGAACGCCGCAGAGCTGGAGCAGGCGGTATTCCTGACGCTGAAAAAGCAGATGGAAGCCGCCGCGCCACTTGCCCCTGACGGTACGCTCCTGGTGGATGCTTCCGTACCGGAACGCACCGAATATGAGCAGCAGATCGAGGCACTGCAAGACGGTAAGCGCGCCTTGTATGAATGCTATCTCATGGGCGAGATTGACCTGAACATCTACAAGGCAGAAAAGGCTGCGTGTGACGAGCTGCTTTTGAAAACGAAAAATGCCTATGCCGCAGTATTGGCACAGGCGAAGCAGAAGCAGGACGAACAGGCACGGCAGGACAGCCGCAAGGAAGCGTCCAAGGTGATTTTCGATGCGGACACGCTGACCACCGAGCTGGCAGACTTTTTGATTGATCGGGTGCTTGTGTACCCCGACAACCGCATTGAAATCGCATATAAAATCAAGGACATTTTCGATTGAGGTAACGACCATAAAGATTGTGTCCTATTGTAGAGTGGATAGATAGGACTTCGGCTTTGGCCTTCCCGAAGATGCTGAAACGCTCCGCGAGTTTTTCACGGAGGATTGGGATAAAGTCGTGTTGGCAAGGTAAAAATTGCAAAAAATATGTCGCATTTTAATTTTTTCGTGCTATAATAAAAGCATAGATTTGTCAAGCCTTAACTGGCGGATTTCGTTCAAATTCACAGTTTTAGCATTTCCAAATGCAGCAAAACACTCTCAAGCAATGAAATAAGGAGGCGGTTATAGATGCCTAATCATCAGGCTTCCGAACAGATGCTGGGATATTTGTATCAGGTGCGCTATGCGTTGGCTTTGTTGTTAGAAAATGACAACTCTGACTGCCAGATAAGTATAGAGAAGTTTGATGATGTCGCTTTCAGCAAAGATGATATACCGATACAGCTTATCCAGCTAAAGCATCATATTCAGCACCAAGGCAACCTCGCAGATGCGAGCACAGATATGTGGAGAACCATAAAAGTATGGATAGATGCTATCTCTGAAACTCCAGATATATTAGATGGAACGAACTTCTTGATAATTACCACGGCTACTGCTCCAATTGACTCAGCCGCTTTTTTGCTTAAGAAGGATAGCAATCGTAATCCGGATACTGCGTATCAAAAGCTAAAAACTGTGTGTTTTAGCTCAGTGAATCAAGCTCATCAAAGGTATTATGATGCTTTTAGGGAAGCCGGTGAAGATACGGTCAAGCAGTTAATCAGGCAAATATATATTATTGACTGTGCCAGCAATATAATTGATGTTGAAAAGGACATTCTAAAGCACATTCGGTACAGTTGTATCCCAAAGCACCAGAAGATGATATACGAGCGTCTTGAAGGCTGGTGGTTTAAAAAGGCAATTGATGCACTATGCTGTGATACGCCAGTTTTCGTGAATCAAAACCAAGTACGATCTTTCATTGTATCCGTAAGTCAGGAGTATGCGGACGATAATTTGCCCATAGATATTTTGGATATTGACGATTTGCAAGAAAGTAATTTCAGTGCTAACGAAAAGATTTTTCACGAACAATTGAAGCTCATTTGCCTTGGTAATCATCGTATGCAACTTGCTTTGCGCGATTATTATCGAGCGTTTAGGCAGAGAGCAAGTTGGGTGCGAAATGATCTTCTTTATGTCAATGAGCTAGGGCAGTATGAACAACGATTAATTGACGAATGGGAACACGCATTTGCTGCAATGGAAGAGACTCTTTCAGAAACAAACAACGCTACAGAAGAAGAAAAGGCAAAAGAAGGCCGCCAACTCTTTTCTGATATAGAAAAAAGAGATATTCGTATTCGGCCAAAATGCCAAGAGGCTTTCATAATGCGTGGAAGCTATCATATCCTAGCAAATCAGTTGAAGATTGGCTGGCATGTTGACTTTTTTGACCGTCTCAAACAGTTACTTAATACATAGGAGGCGATATAGTTGTGAATAGCTGGAATAAGCGTACACGCGAAGTCGCTTACCTACTTAACCCTGCTTTTTGCGGAAGAATGCTATATTCAGCAATAAATGCCTATAGCATCAAGACGAAAAGAGCTTTCCCGTTTCCATTAGTCTACTTAGTTCTCCCGTTAGTGTTGCATAAGGAAACAAGAGCAAATATAAACAGCCGAACGCAATTACACCTATGGGTTCAACAGCATCCTCAGTTATTGATAGATTTTCCGCAACGAACAACTGAACTAATTCCAATTACAAACGAGGCTGTTGAGCTACTCCTTCAAACAGGGAAACTTGTTCTAACTCCAAATGCAGAATTGGAGGTATCGCCGACTTCGCGCAGTTTGAGTAAAACCAAATATGTTGATTCTGAAATAGCAGAGTGCCTTTTGAAATGTGAACATATTGCCAGATGGTTTGCAACCGCTGGAAAAGTTGAAAACATATATATAGAGTTGGGGGTGAGACCATGATGCAAATACGAGAACTTGTGCTCTATGGATACAATGGAAAAGTGCGGCATCTGCCCTTCGCGTTGGGTAAAGTAAACATTATTACCGGACGATCAAAGTCTGGAAAGTCTGCAATAGGAGATATTATTGACTATTGCATGGGTGGGGACTCCTGCAATATTGCAGATGGAATAGTTCGCGATAATGTAGCATGGTACGGCTTGCTCCTTCAGTTCGATAATGAGCGGATTTTTGTAGCGCGCAAAAATCCTGACAAAGGTCAACAGACAACTTCCACTTCCTATATCGAAATTGGTGAAGAAATTGAGGTTCCAGAATCGTGTGATTTTATCTCTAATACAAATTCGTCTGGGATAGAAAAAACATTAACCCAACGAATTGGGATTTCAGAGAACCTGAACACGCCGCCAGAAGGGCAAAGCAGATTGCCGCTTGCCGCAAATATTCGCCATGCCTTGTATTATTGTTTTCAGGGTCAAGACGAAATTGCCGCAAAGAATTTTTTGTTTCACCGTCAATCCGATGACCTTGTGACGCAAGCAATTAAGGATACCATCCCATACTTCTTAGGTGCAATCAATGAAGAAGCACTGGCATTAGAAAATGAGCGAGCTGTGCTCAAACGCAGGTTAACTATCGAACGTCGCCGACTTGAGGAAAATCGCCACTTAATGGGCGGCGGTTTTGAGCGGGCGGTAAAGTTGATTGGAGAGGCCAGACAGGTTGGGCTAATCGATTCATCAACACAAGTCGATTATCAAAATTATCAAGAGGTTTTTTTGCTACTTCAGGATACTTTGAACTGGTCTCCCCAAATGGTGAGTTCCGGAAGTGGAATGGATCGATTAACTTTTTTACAAAGTAAACTTCAAGAAGCTCGAAATGAATACGATGAAATCGGAGTAAGCCTCGACAATGCTCGTAAATTTGTTGGAGAAGCTTCTGGGTATTCAAGTGAAGCTCAACATCAGAAAGTGCGTCTTGAATCTATAGGCCTTTTTGAGCATATTGATTTTGATCCAGGGAAATGCCCTCTCTGCTCAGGAACACTTGAAAATCCTCTACCTAGCGTAGAAATGATACGTACCTCTATTGTTAATCTGGACAAGTCAATTGCAAATGTTACCCGTGAACAGCCGAAACTACGGGCGTTCATTTCAACCTTAGAGCAGGAACGGCAAAAAAAGCAAGAGGAAATCAGGGCACTAGAAGCAGAGATTGATGGAATCTACCAACAGGAGGACGAAAGAGCACGGCTGAGAGATATAAACGCCAGAAAAGGTAAAGTCGTTGGCCGAATAAGTCTCTGGGTCGAAAGCGTACAGAATGATACGGAATCTGAACAGCAGGAACAAGTTATCCGAGAAATAGAAAAACGCGTACAAGAGATTGACTCGATTCTTGATACAGACTCTGTGGATGAACGCAAACAATCCGCACTTTCTAGAATACAGGAAGATATGACAAAATGGGCAAAGGAATTGCAACTTGAGCACTGCGATAATCCTTACAGACTTGATTTGAATAAGGTTACCGTTATTGTAGATAAACCTGAACGTCCCGTTCCTCTTAAGCAGTTGGGAAGCGGGTCTAACTGGGTAGGGGTTCACCTTATTGCCTATTTTGCATTGCAGCACTATTTTATCGGTGCAAAGCGTCCGGTCCCAAGATTCATGTTCCTCGATCAGCCCTCTCAGGTCTACTTTCCATCTGAGTTTGACGAGAAGAAAACCGATTGGAATGAAGTCAACAAAATATATCAGTTTGTTATTGACCGGACAACTGAACTTCAAGGACAGTTGCAGGTCATCATTGTGGATCATGCAGACCTGAAAAAGGATTCTTTCAGGGAGTTTATTCGTGAAAATTGGTGGCCAGACGATAAAAATCTAGTACCGATTGATTGGTATAAGTCAGAGTAAAAACAGAAATCCCAGACTATCAGAATCTGATAGCTTGGGATTTCTGCTTTTGCAGAGATTTATTTTTTGTCGTGTGCTTGACATACGGGTGGCGCAGGTCGTGGAACCGGATATGGGGCAGGTCGTACTTCTTCAGCAGTTTGTGGAAGGTGTGACTCACATAGTCGGGGGAGTAGGGGTGCCCGTCCTCCCATGTGAATACGTAGTCGTTGTCTATGTAGTCCTTGCCGAAGTGGTTGCGGTAGTACTGCTCCTGCTGAAGCAGGATCTTGAACAGACGCACCGCATCGTCTGTCAGGGGAAAGCTGCGGAAGCTGGACGCATTCTTGGTCTTGTTCTTCTCCACGACCTTTGTGACCCGCGCGACGGTGTGCCGTATGGTCAGCGTTTGCATCGCAAAGTTGATGCTGTCCCATTTCAGCCCCAACACCTCGCTGCGGCGCAGGCCGTACAGCGCGGTGACATAGATGATAGGGTAGAGGCGCTCGTTTTTGACGGCGGTCAACAGATCGCGCATCTGTGCTTCGGTGTAGAACGTACCGGTAAACTGTGCTGCGTGGGGCATGACGACCAAATCGGCAGGGTTTATCTGGATCAAACCGTCCCTCTGCGCCAATTTGAGCGTCTGATTGAGCACGTTCTTGTGCTGACGCAAGTCGTATGTGTGAGCACAACATAGTATTTGTCGTTTTTACGCGCAAGCTGGCTGTCATGAGAAGGGCCTCCCAAAGCATTGTGGCATAAGATTGCACCTCCAAGGATTGACTGGCGGGACGGGGCGTTTTCCTCGTCCGCAAAACCAGTATACTACAATCGTTACGATTTCAAAAATGTACGAATGGAACCAATATGGCGGCACAGCAATGCCGTGAAAGCAGGTACTTTCACGGCATAATCTGCTGCTATATTGGTTTTGCGTTTTTCTCCCCCTGCAAATTCCAGACAGTCAACCCTTCCCGGCGCTGTGCCCTGCAAGACAGCCTTTGGACCGGCCTTGCAGCATGTTCTTACGCCTTCTCGGCACGCTCCCCGGACAAATTCGGATTATCGCGCTGCTTCCCCAAAAGCGGTACGGCAGAGGACGCTATTCAGTTGTGGTGAGAGGAAGTATATCTCCTCTCAATTACAATGGATAGCGTCGAAGTGTGGGAATGGGACGGGAAAAATATAAATATTTTTGTAGTGAGCAAATGGTGCAGTGGTTCCAGGAAATGTTTATTATTGAACGGATTAAATGATTTTGTTTTAAATGAAATATGTGGTTGATTTGCTTCGCTAACGATTGCTTGACATTTTCTACGGTCATACATTTCACTACTTGCAGTTAGGTGTCACAGTGGACACTTTCTAACTACAAGGACCTCTTTGCTTACCGAAGTAAGCAAAGAGGCCGCACAGTCTGAGTTTATTGTCAAGTATTTAGAAGAAAAAAATCCCTCTATACCAATTTCTGTGTAGGTGTAGAGGGATTGCCTATTTAACTAGGTGACATTGCCGACAGTCAGGGCTCTTTTTGTTTGAGAGATGTGTCTGGCGTTGCGGTAACTATGCACTCAATGGATAAGAACAAAAGAGCAAATGGCATTCACATGGCACGGATAAAGTCCAAATCCCGCTGTGCGGCGGAGAGAATCACCTCGTCCCGTAGCAGAGCAGCATCGGGGTGCTCTCGATGCAGCCAGTCTCGCAAAATGGTATAGTCCATCTGCCCCTCGCCAAGTGGGGTGGGGATACGCGGGGCGTTGGGAACAAATAGGGCATCTTTCATGTGGATGCAGGCCAAATCTTTGCCTATGACCTCGCACCAGCCGGGCCAAAATTCGGCCTGATGCGCGGCAGTATCAGCCGTCAGTACATTGACTGGATCAAAAATGATATGGAAATGCTGGGAATCTGCCACAGTTTCCTTCAGCTTTTGCAAAGCTTCTAGCGTGCCCAGCGTGTGGGTATAGACAGGCTCCAGTGCAAAGCAACCACCGATTTGCGCAGCCTGCTCAACAATACGCAGGATGCTGTCGGTCAGCAGCGGTAGGGTAGCCGCCTTTTCCTCAGGGGAAAGATCACGGCAGGCACTCTCACTGCCAACCTGCCCAGCGCCGAGTGTGACTTGGCATTTCAGAGCTGAAAACACACTGGATACAGCGCTTCTGCGCACCTCTGCATTGGGGTTGCTGAGATCCTGATAGCAACTCAGCACTGTGATTTCAATGTTGGCGGCAGCAAATGCGCGGCGGACATCTTCAAGCTGCTCCGGGGTGACATCAACAAGACTCTTAATGCCCTGTATAGCCTTGGGCATGGCCAACTGCGCTGCGTTGTAACCGTTGTTAGCTAAAACTTTGGCGAGTTCCTGTGCAGTAAAGCAGCCGTAATCGTGGGCGCGGCAACCGTATTTCATAGAAAGACCTCCTTGAAAAAATGCCCTCCGGTTAGCCGGAGGGCATCTGTTGACAAGCAGCTTGAAGATTAGCCCTTGACGCCGCCGGCGGAGACACCGCCGACAATGTATTTTTGCAGGATAACGAAGAGGATGACGATGGGCAGGATGGACAGAACCGATGCCGCCAGGATCGAGCTCCAGTCCACGCCGGTGTTGCCGATGAAGTTCTTGATGGCAATCTGGATCGTGTACTTCTTCTGGTCAGACAAAACCAGCAGCGGCAGGATGTAGTCGTTCCAGCGCCACATGAAGCTGAAGATCGTCAGCGTGATGGTGACATTGGAGCCCAGGGGCAGCATGATGTTGGAGAAGATCTTCCACTCGCTGGCACCGTCGATACGCGCGGCCTCGACCAGAGACAGCGGCAGCGACATATAGTGCTGGCGGTACATGAAGATACCGGTCGTAGTGGTGACAACAGGCAGGATGACGCCCCAGATGTTGTTGTACAGGCCCATGGCGCTGATTACGCTGAACTGGGGGACGGTCAGCGTCTCGCCGGGAATCAGGGTGCCCAGCAGGAACACGCCGAACACGAGGTTGACGTACTTGATCTCAAAGCGGTAGATAGCCAGCGCATAGCCGCACATGGCACTGATGAGCAGTGTGATGAGGGTGCCGACCACAGCCAGGAACAGGCTGTTCTTCACATAGCCTATGAAGCCGCCGTCCAGAACGGACTTGTAATGCTCCGTCGTCGGGGCGGAGGGGAACATATGCAGCGGGTAGGTGAACAGCTCGCCGGACGGCTTAAAGGAGCTGAGCACCAGCCAGATAATGGGGAAAATCACGATAATGCCGATTGCCAGAGAAAGGATCGTCATTGGAATGCTGACGTGCTTGTCTTTCATCAGGTTTCACCTCCGTTATTGACTTTGAACTGGGCAAAGGCAATCAGGGCAAAGATGATCATGACAACGGTGGAAATAGCCGAAGCATAACCATACTGCATCTGGTTGAAGCCCTTGTCGAAGATGTACTGGATGATAAAGGTGGTGCTCAGGCCAGGGCCGCCCTGCGTGATACCTTGGACCAGGGCGTACTCTTTGAGCAGGTTGACGGTGGACAGCAGAACGACCATGAATGTCGTGGGGGCCAGCATCGGAACTGTGATGCGGAAGAAGGCCTGCACACCGCTGGCACCGTCGATGGTAGCAGCCTCATACAAATCATTGGAAATGCTGTTGATACCGCCGATGTAGAGGATCATGTTGAAGCCGATGGACGCCCAAACCGATGCGAACGCGATGACAAAGGTGGCAAGACGCGGGTTCAGCGACCATTCCAGCGCGGTGCCGCCCAGCGAACGGATGATAAAGTTCACGAAGCCGTACTCTTGGCTGAACATCCAGTTGATGGTGATACCAACGACCAGCGCACTCATCAGAACGGGGATATAGACCATCGTGCGGGTCAGGCTCTTGGCAGCAACGCGATTGGAGCATAGCAGCACCGCCACCAGTAGCGGGAAGATGACGCGGAACGGCAGCGTGCAGACCGTGTACAGCAGCGTCCGACCCAGGGACAGATAGAACTTGGAGTCTTTAAACAATGTAATGTAGTTTGTCAGACCCACAAAGTCAATGGTTTTCCAACCGTCATAGTTGGTGAAGGAAAAAGCGATGCTGAGCACAAGCGGCACAAGGAAAAAGACACCGAACAAAATGCAGCAGGGCGCACAGAACGCCCAGAATGCGCCGGTGTGCTTCAGCGACGATTTCTTCTTCATATTCATTCCTCCTTTATTCTCTTTGGCCGGGATTCTACCGCCCGGTCTCTTTGATGTGCTTAGTATAGCATTGCAAAAGACGCAAATACCACCGTTTTTTTGCTTGCTTACCCCAAAATGCATTGCATTTTTTGCGCGATTTTGGCAGGCGGCGCAAAATCTGACCGTCGTCTTGGCGAAAACGTACAAATGCAATACGGCGAAATTGTGCAAACCGTAAAATCGTGCATCCACAGTGAATGTCACTGCGCAAAATGTACATGGACTGTGCAAATTTCAAAGGGATGCAGCGTCAGCGGCAGGCTGTGCTGAACGGCTTCTTCTCCGGGCAAGGGCTGTTCCATCGGTGTGCAGCGCACGGCAGCGGCATCATCCGGCAGGGCCAGCGCCGCGCGGGTGCGGGTGCCCCAGCTCTCATACAGGCGCAAAATCAGGCCGGAGCCATCCTCGGCTTTCTTCACGGTCTCCAACACGACATTGGGGGCATCTACGCGGAACTGGCTGTACGCGGCGGGCAGTGTGCCCGCGGGCTGGGCAGCCACGGCCAGTGGCTGCGCCGGGGCGTTCAGGTCGTACCCGGCGGGGATGACCTCGCCCTGCCGCCAGTCGCCCAGGTGGGGCAGCAGCGCATAGGTAAAGTCGTGGGCCCCTTGATCGGCGTGGGGGGCCGGGTAGGTGGCGGCCCGCAGTAGCGAGAGCCGCAGCACGCCGTCGTGGACATCATAGCCGTAGCGGCCGTCATTCAGCAGCGCCGCGCCGTAGCCCTGCTCGGACAGGTCGGCCCATTTGTGGGCGCAGACCTCGAAGCGGGCCTCGTCCCAGCTGGTGTTGGTGTGAGTGTCCCGGGCAATGCTGCCGAACTGGATATCATACTGGGCGCGGTCAGCGCAGATATCCACCGGGAACGCGGCTTTCAGCAGCACATGCTGCTCGTGCCAGTCGATGTGGGTGGCAAAGTCGATGCGGCGGCTGTGGGGGTAGAGGGTGATATCCTGCACGAACTGCGACTGGGAAATGGTGCGTTCCAGATGCAGGCGGCAGCAGACCGGGCTGTTCTCGGCCACGGTCAGGCGTGCCGCGCCGTCCAGCGCAAAGCGGTGGCGGCGATAGTATTTTTCCAGATTCCAGGCGTCGTACTCATCGGGGCGGTCCTCAAACAGCTGCAGCTCGTTGGCACACTGCCCGGCGGGGATCAACTCGCGGTCAGCCTCCTTGTCCAGCAGGGCGGTGATCTCGCCGCAGCCGTTGAACACGATGTGATAGAGCGGCGTGTCGATGATGTACCCACCGTCATTTTTGGCCACTTCGGCGCAGGGAACTTCGGGTTCCGCGTCGGCAAAGGGGTAGAACCGCCAGCCCTTGGCGGGCAGGTTTTGGGCGACAAATGTCAGCACGCCGTTTTCGGCATGGCAGGGCAGCGGGTGTCCGCCGTCGGTGATGCTGCTTGCCCCGCAGGCGACGCGGACGACGGTGTCCCGGGCAAAGCCCAGCTGGTTGAACACGACCACGCCGGGGCGGTCGGTCTTGACGAGAGCCGCGACGGTGTGCAGCGCGTCATCGGTAATTCTGGCATCGGACGCGAGGATCTCGCCGTACTGCTGCTGCGAGACTTCGTATACCTCGCCCAGGGCCGAACCGGGTAAAATATCGTGGAACTGGTTCAGCAGGGTCAGCTCCCAGTTACGGTGCAGCGCGGCGGCGGGGTAGGCGTAGCCGGTGCGCAGGCTTTCGGCCAGGGCGGCGGCGGTCTCGGCGGTCAGGTTGGCAAACTCGGCGGCGCGGTTGGCCCACTTGTTGCGGCCCTGGCTGGTGAACACGCCGCGGTGGTACTCAAAGTACATCTCGCCGTGCCAGCAGGGCAGGTCGGCCTGCGTCTCGTCAAGGTGCTGCTTCAATTTGTCAAAGTAGGGGGCTGCGTGGGTCAGGCGGGTCTGAGGCGCACCGGGGATGCCCTTCTCCATGCGGCGGTTGATCTCCAGCATTTCAGCGGTCACACCGCCGCCGCCGTCGCCGTAGCCATAGCATTGCAGCACATCCTGGGTCAGCTCCTTGTCCTGAAAGCGCTGCCAGCAGCCCATGACCTGCCTGGGGTTCAGCAGGCCGTTGTAGGTCGTGTTGAAGCTCGGTTTCGGGTTGCGGTCGGGGCGCTTGTCGTAGTCCTTGGTGGAGATAAAGTAGGCCAGTACCTCGGTGCCGTCGATGCCGCGCCAGCGGGTCAGATCGTGTGGCATACAGTTGGTATCGTTCCAGGCCATCTTGGTGGTCATGAACCAGTCCATGCCGCACTGGGCCATAATTTGGGGCAGCGCACCGCTGAAACCGAAGGCATCCGGCAGCCACAGGATGTGCCCCTGTTTGCCGAATTCCCGGCCGAAAAATTCCTGCCCGTGCAGGAATTGGCGGATCAAACTCTCGCCGCTGGCCATGTTGCAGTCGGATTCCAGCCACATACCGCCCTCCGGTTCCCAGTGGCCGTCGGCGACGCGGGCGCGGATCTTCTCAAACAGCGCGGGGCAGTCTTTGCGCACAAAATCGTAGAGCTGCGGCTGGCTGGACAGGAACTTGTACTCGGGGTAGCGGTCCATCAGATAGTTGACGGTGGCAAAGCTGCGAATGGCCTTTTCCCGCGTCTGGGCCAGCGTCCAGAGCCAGGCCACGTCGATGTGGGTGTGGCCGACACAGTCCACCGTGACCGGCTGCCGCTGGCAGAAGCTCTCGTAAAATTCCTCTTTCATATAGCGGCGGGCGGCGGCGACGCTGGCGTAGAACGCGACGCTGTACGGGTCGCGCAGGTCGAGCATATCCAGCGCTTTTTCCAGATACCGCCCGATGCCGATGGCGTTGGTGTCGCCCTCGTCCAGCTGGACAAGCACCTCGTAAGGGGCTTTCAGGTCGTAGTACAGGCCGGTGATCTCATCGTCCCGCACGGCAGTCTCAACTTTTAAAAAGACGTCCTGAGCCGGGGTGTTGCAGTAGGTATACAGTCCCAACTGCCAGGTCTGGCCCTCGGCAGCGGCGGAGGTCAGGTCAAACTCGGTGTGGTTGACATCCAGCCCGCAGAGCAGCGCACCATTTAAGTAGGCGAGGAACTGGGGGTTGTTGTTGTTCCAGATATCGGTTGCGCCGGTAGAGACCAGGCAGACAAGGTGACGCCCGGCGCAGCCCGCGGGTGCGGTGATGCCGCCCCGGAAGCAGTAGTGGGCCTCCACGCCGCCGATAGCATCACCGGGGGCAAAGGGTGTCCAGCCGGGGGCTGTGGCCGGGTCCTCCTGCACGGTGTCCCAGCTATGGTAGGGGCAGGATTTTTTGCGCAGCCCCAAAACCGGGGTGCGCCCCTGCAGCGCCAAAGTGCGCAGGGCGTCAAGCACCGGGCGCGCCCGGCGGCGGAGTTCAGTGTTTTGCATGGAGGCTCCTTCCTTTTTTATAAGTGTGTGGTAAGGGAAACGGCGTCCAGGGGACTGGCCGCCCTACGAGGCAGCAAGGCGGGTAACGGTATTGTGCGGGCGAACATTGTTCGCCCGCACCTAGGAAACCCCTGTTCAGGCACAGTATAACATCTCAAAACTGTGCAGACAATGCAGTTCTTGCGCGGTAGGGGGCGAATGATGCGCATTTATTGTTTACGGGGGAAAACGACTGCTTTTTATTAAAATTTGGTTACAGAAACATTGCATTTTTTTCACTGAAAAAATAAGCGCCGGCGCAAAATAAGCGCAACTTAGCATCATTAGAACAAATGATGTGTGAAAAGTGCACAATTTCAGCTGTTTTTCTTGATGCAATTTGCCGGATTGAAAAAACGCGGCGCAAAAAATGCAATATGCCACAATGCAAATCAGCAAGATAGGCGTAGAGAATCCACCCGCCGCAATGGTACACTATTGATACACCAAGGGAGCTGAAAGCCCAGTTCCCAAGCCCCGGAACGGAGCAAACCGGGTGAGGGCCCGGTGGATATACCCTATTTTTATTTCTACTTTACAGGAGGTAAAACCAACATGGAAAAAGCACTTTCTCTGGCTCTGGCAGCCGCGATGGCGGCTTCTCTGGCAGCCTGCGGCGGTTCTCCCGCTGCATCTACGGCCAGCTCCGCTGCAACAACGGACACCGCAGCTTCCGGCACCGCTTCTGCCGGCGGCCAGACCCTGAAGGTCATGCTGTCTGAGGAGCCCGGCGAGGGCGATGCATTCGCTACCACCCTGAACAAGTGGGCCGACGAGACCGGCAACACCGTTGACATCATGGTCATCCCCTACGATGACCAGCTGACCAAGTTCCCCCTGATGGCCAAGAACAACGACCTGCCGGATCTGCTGTCCACCACCCGTCTGGCCCGTCTGTACCCCGATGAGTTCGAGGATCTGGGCCAGTACATTGACACCTCCATCTTTGAGCCGCAGGCCCTGCAGATCATCAGCCAGAACTACCTGACGGATAAGCTGTCTGTTCTGCCCCAGCAGTTCACCATCACCAACGTATTCTACAACAAGGACGCTTTTGAGGCTGCCGGCCTCGAGTGCCCGACGGTGGACGACCGCTGGACCATGGACGAGGTCTATGAGGCTGCCAAGAAGCTGCAGGACTCCGGCGCTGTCAAGTACGGCATGGCCATGGATGCCTCCCGTGCCCGTTATGACAACCTGATGTACATGAACGGCGGTTCTCTGGTCGAGAAGGACGGCGACTCCTTCAAGGTCGTTGCAGACAGCCAGCAGAACGTTGATACCCTGCAGTCCTTTGTCGATGCCAACAACAGCGGCGTCATGCCCAAGGCCATCTGGGCCGGTGGCTCCAGCGACAACCCGGGCGACTACTTCAAGAACGGCGACGTGGGCATCTACTTCTCCGGCTCCTGGAACTATAACCCCTTCGTGCAGGATATCACCAGCTTCAAGTTCGGCGTCATGCCCTCTCCTGTCGGCTCTGCAGGCGGTTCCGCTATCCTGGGCGGTGCCGGTTTGGCCGTTCCCACCAACGCAAAGAACAAAGATCTGGCTCTTGAGTTCCTGAAGTGGTTCTACACCGACAAGAACTTTGCCGATTATCTGGCACTTGATAAGGGCCTGTCCTCTCTGAAATCCGTCACCTATGAGCCTGCTGATCCCGATCAGGCTGCCGACTACAAGGTCCTGCAGGCTGAGGTCGGCCAGACCACCGATGCATTCGCCATCGACGAAAGCTCCGAGTGGCGCAACTACTACGACAACGAGTACCGTGACGCTCTGAAGCAGGCTGTCAACGGCGACCTGACTCCGTCTGACGCTCTGACCGAGTTTGCTACCGCACTGGCTGACAAGGCCGGCTGGGCACACTAATCAACCGAATCAACAGGGGAAGTGATTCCCCAGGGCGAACAGACGCCCCGCCCAAACCGGGCGGGCGTCTGTTGTTTTTTAATAAACCTTTTTTTAATAAAGGAGAAGCCGAAGTATGGCAAACGAATTGCATTTTCCCTTGTTTCACGGGTATGTGGACCGCTGGCTGGTCAGCGGCGTGACCGAAACGCCGGTCATCACCAAGCCCACGGCCCTGCACGGTGCCGAAAACGAAAAACTGAACACCGCCCCCAAGGATAAACCCGGCGAGGAACAGTTCAAGGCCGAGCGCCGCGCCAAGGCCACTGCCTGGCCCGCGCAGCTGGACACCCGCCCCGGCGGGCTGGTGGGAGGCGCGGATAACGCTACCCCCTTTACCGTCTACTGGCCGTTTGACGATATCGGCGTGACCTACGCCTGGGACTGCGAGACCCCCGCCTGCCTGAGCGCGTGGGCTTACACCGAGTTGGACGCCGCCGAGGCGGACAGTGTGCCCTTTGACCTTATCACCTGCGGCGGCGCGGCCCTCTGGCTGAACGGCGAAAAGCTGACCGAAGTGACCCCCTACCACCACAACGAGCCTGTCCCCACGCCGCTGACCCTGCCGCTGCAAAAGGGCCGCAACAAGCTTCTTGTGTTCTTTGACAACTACGCCGAGCGCGATGCTACGATCATTCTGCGCCTGCGCTGGAAGGGCGAGGGCGCCGCGCCCGAACAGGTCATCCCGGTGGGGGAGGCCGACGCGGCCCGCCTGGCCGAGGCCGAGCGCCTGATGCGCAGCCTGGCGTTCCACCGCAACCACTTTACCGCCGGCCCGGTGCTGCTGGACTACGACGGCGCGGATATCGCCGAAAGCTACCACCTGGCCTTTGTCGGCGGCACCGAGGAAAATGTCAAGGGCGGCGTGCTCTTCCGCCGCGAGGCTGACACGCTCCCCTACGCGAGCCAAATCAGCTTAGGCGACTGCAAGACCTTCCCGCTGGCATTTTTGCTGCTGCAGGTCACGACCGAGGTCGAGGGCATCCGGCTGACCCGACCCATCAGTGTGGAAATTCACACCGAGAGCGTGCTGCCCCGCGCCCTGCCCACCGTGGCCGAGCGCAAGCGCCAGGCGCTGGAGCTGCTGGCCCGCTGGGGCGAGCAGAACACGAACCGCGCACTGGCGATCTTAGCCACCGGCGGCGACACCGCCGAGGCCGAAAAGCTGCTGGCCGTGCAGTCCGACTACATCCGCCGCCGCTTCGACTGCAGCGATTTTTACCTTGTCTACTACCCCTACATCCTGCGCACCTTCGGCAAACGCGGCAGCGGTATTTTGTCCGAAAAGACCGAGAACGAGCTGACCGACTGTCTGCTGGGTTTCCGCTATTGGATCGATGAGCCGGGCAACGACGCCATGTGGTTCTGGAGCGAGAACCACGCCCTGATGTTCCACACCTGCCAGCTGCTGGCGGGCGAGCTGTTCCCCGATGAGGCCTTTACCAACAGCGGACTGACCGGCCGCCAGATGCAGGCCAAGGCCAAGAATATGCTCTACGACTGGTTCGTCACCTTCCGCAAGGAGGGCTTTACCGAGTGGAATTCCAGCCCCTACCTGCCCATTGACACGCTGGGCTTCGGCAGCCTGTATGCCTTTGCCCAGGACCCCGCCATGCGGGAGCTGGGCCGCGAGGGCATGGATTTTGCCTACTACCTGCTGGCCGTCCACAGCCAGCAGGGCATCTTCGCCTCGTCGTCGGGCCGCACCTACATCAAGGAGCAGTTCGGCAACTGGTCCAACTGCCCCTCCGGCCTGAGCTGGATCGGCTATGGGTACGGCGTGCCGGGCCACGCGGGCAAGGGTATCACCTCCTACTGCCTGTCTGATTATGAGCCGCCGAAGGAGTTTGCCCAGTGGTTCAGCATCCCCCGGGGCAAGGAAATGATCTGCCAGACGACCCAGGGCAATGACGGCTATGTGGATCTGTACACCTACAAGACCGCCGACTACATGATGACCAGCGCCAACGACTTCCACCCCGGTGAGCCGGGCCATCAGGAGAACCCCTTCCAGCTGACCTTCAACGCCGTGGCGCAGCTGTGGGTCACCCACCCCGGCGAGCGGGTGCTCTTCGGCGCAGCGCGGCCGTCCTACTGGGCGGGCAACGGCACCCTGCCCAAGGTCAACCAGTACAAGGCGTTCGCGGGTCTGATCTATGATATCGCCCCCGAACACCCGGTCAATTTCACTCACCTGTACCTGCCGTCGATGGAGTTTGACCGCTGCGAGGTCGAAGGTAAGTGGGCCTTTGTACAGTTGGGCAGTGCCTATGCGGCGGTGTATTGCAGCAATGGGATGCGGATGCAGAACTTCGGCTCCAACAAGGACCGCGAGTGCATCGCCGAGGGCCGCCGCTGTATCTGGCTGGTGCGTGCCGCGCAGGCAGACGAGTTTGCGGCGTTTGAGGATTTCAAGGCTGCCATGCGCGGGGCTGTGCTGGATGCCGATGCCGAGGACCGCCGCTACCGCTTTGTGGATCCCGTCTATGGCGAACTGCGCTGCCAGTGGGGCGAAACGCTGTATGTAAACGACGCACCGATGCAGTACAGTGGTTTTGACAATTACGGCAAACTGACGATGCAGGAAAAATAAAAAAGGTGCCTGCCCCGGGAAGGGGCGGCACCAGAAAATGTTACACCTTCGCGCTCCCCGGGGAGGGCTCCTTCTCGTAGGGAATGGCGGTGATGGGGGTGACGATGCCGTTGACGCGGAACTGGGACGGCGAGGTATGGCAGAACTTGTTGAACACCCGGTTGAACTGGGAAAAACTCGTAAAGCCGCAGCTCGTCGTGATATCGGCAATTTTCATGTCGGTGTACAGCAACAGCTGCTGGGCGTTGCGCACCCGGGTGATCTGGATGTAGTTGATGAGTGAGAACCCTGTCACCCGGCGGAACTGGTGCGACAAATAGTACGGACTGATGAAGAATTTCTCCGCCAGAAATTCCAGCGAAAGCTCGCTGGCGTAGTGCCGGTGGATGTAGCTGGTCACGGCGTAGACCTTCTGGGTGATGGAATCGCTGAGCTCCTGCGACTTGTAGCTGCTCTCGCCCGCGTGCTGGGCCACGGTGGCCAGAAATTGCAGGAAATGGCAGTGGATGAACTGCTGCGTCAGCGGGGTCATCGGCTGCTTGCCCAGCGTGAAGATCGCGTTCAGGTGCGAGAATGCCTGAGCCCGTGTCTCGCCGGTAAAGCGGTAGATGGGCACCTCGGCCCCGAAAGGCTGTAAACAGCTTTGCAGCATTTCGTGCAGCACAGGGGAATCATCCGGCACGCGGAAGTTTATGATCAGCCGTCGGCAATCGTCGCCCGCCGGATACTCGGTCTTGTGCAGCAGGGAAGGGCGCAGCAATACGATATCATAGGGCTGCAGGGTGTAATAGTCGCCCTCGATGATATGCGATGCACGGCCGCTTAACAGAATGTGTATCTCGTGAAACTGGTGGAAATGCTGGAAACTCATGTTGATCTTGAACGACCGCGAATCGTAGTCGAACAGGTAAAACAGCGGCGAATCCAGGTCGTTGATCGAAATCATGTACCCCTGATTGTACAGCAATGCGTCGTCCAGATACATAGGCAGCCTCCGTCAAAAATGTTCCTGCCTCTATTATACTCGCACTCGCAAAAAGTGCAATGTATTTCAGTGACAAAGACAAAATCAGAGTGGTTTTTGCCTTTGTTCCTATGCTATACTTTAGGCAAGTTCGAACGTTATGTCTACCTATTATAATAAAAAAGGAGAAAACCACCATGCAGAAAGCTGCTATTGAAAACAAACTGGAGCTTTGCATTGAGAGCTTCAAATCTGTCCTGTATGAAAGGGACGAGACCTTCCTGGAGAACATGGCAAAATCCAACATGGATCAGGGCAACCTGGCCCGTTATATGCTGTGGGAGTGGACCCAGGGCGTGGGCCTGTACGGCCTGTGGAAGCTGTTTGAGAAAAAGCACGACCAGCGCTGCCTGGATGTGCTGACCGAGTACTACGACGCCCGCATTGCCGAGGGCCTGCCCAGCAAGAACATCAACACGATGGCCCCCATTTTTGCTCTGAGCTACCTGTACGAGTACACCAAGAATGAAAAGTACGGCGATATCTGCAAAGAGTGGGCCGAGTGGGCCATGCACGGCCTGGCCCGCGCGGGCGAGGGCGGCTTCCAGCATGTCACATCGGATCGCGTCAACGATGGCGAGCTGTGGGACGATACGCTGTTCATGGCTGTGCTGCCGCTGGCCAATATCGGCCGCATCCTGGGCCGCCAGGACTACATTGACGAGGCTGTCTACCAGTACCTTGTCCACACCAAATATCTGGCTGACAAAAAGACCGGTCTGTGGTATCATGGTTTCTGCTTTGATGGCTGCCATAACTTTGCCGAGGCTTTCTGGGGCCGCGGCAACAGCTGGGTGACGGCTGCCATCCCCCTGCTGCTGGAAATCGTCCCCGTGGGCAACCCCGACCGCCGCATCCTTGAGAACGCGCTGCTGCGCCAGATCGAGAGCCTGGCCAAATACCAGGACGAGGGCGGTATGTGGCACACCCTGATCGACGACCCGACCTCCTACCTGGAGGCCAGCGCCACCAGCGGCTTCGGCTTCGGCATCCTGAAAGCCGTCGAGCAGGGCATCGTACCCGAAAGCTACCGCGCCAATGCCATGCGCGCCTTGCAGCCTGTGTTGGACTGCATCGATGAAAAGGGCGTTGTGCAGCAGGTGTCCTACGGCACTCCGATGGGCCGCGAGAGCAAGGACTTCTACAAGCAGATCCCCCTGCACCCGATGCCCTACGGCCAGGCCATGGCAATTTTGTTCCTGATGGAAGCTGAGGCCCAGGTCTGATGACAAAAAAATGGAGCAGCCGCCTTACCTTCTTTGCCTTTGTGGTGCTCATGGTGGGGCTTGGCAGCAATGACAGCCTGCGCGGAATTTTTTCCACGATCTTCCAAGAGCATTTCTCCCTGACGACGACCCAGCTGGGGCTGATCGTCACGGCAAGCTACATCGGCAACCTGGTGTTTTTGCTGGTGGGCGGCAACCTGAGCACCCGCTTTTCCAAAAAGCGCGTACTGCAGGTGCTGATTCTGATTTGGATGGCCGCCCTGGCGCTGTTTGCCTTTACCAGCAATTACACGGTGCTGCTCATCGGCATGGCGCTGGCGCTGGGTTCTTCCACCTTATTGAATACCACGATGAACCTCATCACGCCGCTGCTGTTTGCCACAGCGCCGGGGTTCTTCGTCAACTTCCTGTTCTTCACACAGGAAATCGGCACCAGCGGCAGCCAGTATATTTTGGGCAGCCACGCCGACGGCTTTGCCTTCTGGCAGCACACAAATCTGGTGCTGCTGATCCTGGGCGCGGTGGCCTTTGTGCTGCTGCTCTTCTGCAATGTGCCGGAGGAAGCCGCCGACCCGGCGGATACCCCGGCACAAAAGGGCGGCTATGACTGGCGTATCATCGTGCCCTATGTGCTGGTGTTCGGGTTCTACTTTATCGCCGAGCACGGCGTCATGAACTGGATGGTCGCCTATGGCGTAGACGGTCTGGGCCTGCCCCAGGCCTCGGCGGCCAAGTATCTTTCGGTGTTCTTTGGCGGCATGATGATCGGGCGGCTCTGCCTGTCCCCGCTGGTGGATAAGCTGGGGGCCCTCAAAAGCCTGGCGGCTTTCGGCGGCGTGTCCTGTGTGCTGTATCTGATCGGCTCGCTGGGTGGCGCGGTGACTATGCCCGTCTGGGCCATCAGCGGCTTGTCCTTCTCCATTTTGTACCCCACGCTGGTCATGAGCATCCGGCTCTATTTCCCGGCGCAGCAGGTCTCCGGCGCGGCGGGCACGATTTTAAGCATCGCGTCGCTGGCGGATATCCTGTTCAACGTCGGCTTCGGCAAGCTGGTGGATATGGCGGGCTATGCCGTCAGCATCCGGGTCCTCCCACTGTCCGTGCTGGCATTTTTCATCGTGTTTATGCTGTTTACGAAATTCTGCAAGCCGACGCAGAAATTGAAATAAAGTGAAAAAAGCGAGGTAGATTATGCGTTATTGTATCGGGATCGATCTGGGCGGCACCAACATCGCAGGCGGCATTGCTGACCTGGACGGGAAACTGCTGCTGACCGACAGCATCAAGACCGGGCTGCCCTGCCCGGCGTCGGACATCGCCGACCGTATCGCGCTGCTCTGCCGCCGCATGGCGATTGCCTTAGGTCTGGCCCTGAGTGATGCCGCCTGGGTGGGCATCGGTGCGCCCGGCAGCGTCGATGTGGACACCGGCACCGTGCTGTATGCCAACAATCTGGAATTTGACAACGTCCCGCTGGGCCAGATGATCCACGAGCGCACCGGCCTGCCCGTCTATGTGGATAACGACGCCAACGTTGCCGCCTGGGGCGAGTACTGCGCGGGTGCAGGCAAAGGGAGCAGCAGCATGGTCATGGTCACGCTGGGCACCGGTGTCGGCGGCGGCGTAGTGCTGAACGGCAAGCTGCTGACCGGCTGCAACGGCGCAGCGGCTGAGCTGGGCCACTTTGTGATTGATATGCACGGGAAAGAGTGCAACTGCGGCATGCGCGGCTGCTTTGAGCAGTACGGCAGCGTCACGGCGCTCATCTGTCAGGCGCGGGAGGCCATGGCCGCCCATAAGGAGAGCAAGCTCTGGGCGCTGGCGGAAAACGAGGAAGCCAACGTCAACGGCAAGGTCATCCTGGCTGCCTACGACGCGGGCGACGAGACCGCCGTGCAGGTGGTCAACACCTATGTACACTACCTCTGCGTCGGCGTGACGAGCATCATCAACATCTTCCAGCCCGAGGTGCTCTGCCTGGGCGGCGGCATCAGCCGCCGCAGCGACGTACTGGTCGAGCCGATCCGGGCGTTCAATGCCGCACACGGCTATGGCCGCAGCTGCCCCAAGCAGCCCCGCATCATGTCGGCCGAGCTGTTCGGCGACGCGGGCATCATCGGCGCGGCCCTGCTGGGCAAAGGAAAGTAAGGAGAGCGGACCTATGCGCAAACACTATGAACGTATCCTGCACGACAGCGAAAGCCGCGTGCAGCGCTATCTCGATATCCAGATTTTGAACGAGAACAGCCCCTTCTGCGGCGGTTTCCCCAAGGCGGACAGCCTGGCCGAGCCGAAAACGGCCATCTACCGCGCCACGACAATGACGGCCTGCTACCTGAACCCAGAGAGCCGTTACTACCTGGACGCCGAGCTGGGCCGCCGCCTGGCGCTGGCGCTGGCTTTTGTGCGCCGCTCCCAGCGGCCCGGCGGCTACTTTGACCTCATCAACTGCAACTTCTTCTCCGGCCCGGACACGGCTTTCTGCACCAAGCGGCTGCTGCCCGCCTATGTCTACCTGTGTAAGGTCGTGGACGGCGCACTGCCCGCCGCGCCCGAAGCCAAGGCCGCTGCCGCAGAGCTGAAGCCTAAGTATGAGGCCATCATCCGCGATGCAGCCGATGCCCTGTGCCACTGCGGTTTCCACACCCCGAACCACCGCTGGGCCATCGCGTCGGTGCTGATGCTCTGCGCCAAGCTGTTTGATAAGCCCGAATGCCGCACCGCCGCCGAGGCCATCCTGAAAGAAGGCAACGACTGCAACGAGGACGGCGAGTACGCTGAGCGTTCGGCCGGCAACTACAACCGCATCAACAACGATGCCATGATCATGCTGGCCGTGGCCACCGGTGACGAGAGCTACTATGCGCCGGTGCTGCGCAACCTGGAAATGATGCTGACCTACATCGACCCCGACGACAGCATTTTTACCAACAACTCCACCCGCTGGGACATGGGCAAGAAAATTTACCCGCGGGAGTATTATCTTGAATACCTCTACATGGGCTATACCTGCCGCAAGCCCGAACTGCTGGACGCCGCCAACGCCATTATGCAGATGGTGGAGCGCCACGCCCTGCGCAGCTTTGACTGCCTCATCAACCTGATGCTGCTGCCCGAACTGGCCGCACTGGAGCACGAGGGCAGTGCAACCCCGACGAACTACCACAAATATTACGAAGGGTCGGGCATTGTGCGCTGCCGCCGCGGAAGCTGGTCCTACACGATCTTGAACAACAGCCCGAGCTTTTTGTTCTTCCAGCACGGCGACTTCACGCTGACCGTGCGCATCGGCGCAAGCTTCTGTGAGCACCGCAACTTTGTCCCCGCAACCTTGGCCCCCAAGGACGGCGGCTATGCCCTGCACCAGACCATGACAGGCTGGTATTACCTGCCCTTTGCCGAAAAGCCCGCCACCAGCGATTGGTGGCAGATGGACAACGCCCACCGCGAAAAGCTCTACGGCCCCGACATGGTGTTTGACGTGCAGGTGAACGAGGTCGAAAACGGCCTGGACATCCACATCGTCAACTCCGGCATTGACCGCGCTCCGCTGCGGGTGGAGCTGGCCTTCAACGCGGGCTGCCGCGTTGAGAACGAGCATTTCATGCTCGAGGGCAATGACGGCGGCGGCATCGTCGTCAAGGACGGAACACTGGTCGCATCCAAGGGCGTGAACGGTATTTCTGTCGGCCCCTGCTTTGCTGAGCATAACTACACCGCCGGAAAAGAGGGCAGCATGGGCCGGATGGAAGGCTGCTTTACCGCCTACCTGACCGCATACAGCGCCTTTGACCGCACGATCTCCCTGCGTGCATTGCCCAGCAGCTACGATCAGGCGTGAATCAGATGGAGTCGTAACCAGTGGTGTGACAGACAAAACAGCGTCAAATAATAAAAGGACATCCGTGGGTAATGTGGATGTCCTTTTTTCCTGTCGGGAGCGGATCGCTCCCAACAGAAATTTTATTTAGTTGTCCAATTTTAAGGTAAAGGAGATTCATATGAATATTCTCAAATTGACTCCCAGCTGCAAGGATTACCTGTGGGGCGGCAGCCGCCTGCGCAGTGACTTTGGCATCAAGAGCGATCTGAAGCCGCTGGCGGAGGCGTGGGTGCTTTCCTGCCACCCGGACGGCCCCAGCTATCTGCCGGACGGCACCACCCTTGCAGAATACATTGCAGCGCACCCGGGCTGCCTTGGTACCGACTGCGAGAAGTTTGAGCAGTTCCCAATTCTGATAAAATTCATTGATGCCAAGAACAATCTGTCTATTCAGGTGCATCCGTCCAACGAATATGCGCTAAAAAATGAGCACCAGTACGGGAAAACGGAAATGTGGTATGTGCTGGACTGCGAGCCGGGTGCTTACTTGTATTATGGCTTTGACCGTGAGATTTCCAAAGAGGAATTTCAGGAGCGCATCAAGAACAACACCCTGACCGAAGTACTGAACGCGGTTCCGGTACATAAGGGGGATTGCTTCTTTATCCCGTCAGGCACGCTGCACGCCATCTGTAAGGGCATTGTGATTGCGGAAGTCCAGCAAAACTCCAACGTGACCTACCGTGTGTACGATTACGGCCGCGTGGGAGCGGACGGCAAGCCGCGCGCCCTGCACGTGGAGAAGGCGCTGGACGTGACCCTGCGCACTCTGCCCGTCAAGCATGACTTTGGCAGCCATCTGGCCCAGTGTGAGTATTTCACCGTGGATGCCAGGAACGGCGCGTTTGAGGGCACAGCGGACGAGAAGAGCTTTGTCTCGCTGCTCATCACAGATGGCGAGGGTGAGTTGATCTGTGGCGGCGAAACCGTGGCCGTCAAGAAAGGCGATAGCTTCTTCCTGCCCGCAGGCAGCGGCAGCTATACTGTACACGGTACCTGTCAGACCTTGTCTACAAGAGTGTGAAATAAGGCTATGGAATAGTAAGCAGGGGAATACAATCGTAAGAAAGCCAAATGTATTAATATTGCATTGCTAGAGCCAACTCCAGACGACCTTGTAAACTTTTTTGACGATTTAGCACACAATGACACGCTAGTGCCATATTCTGCAACTGAAGAAACTACAGTATGCGCATCTATTTAGAACCCGTGAATCTCCGTCAGTGGAACCTGTTCGATAATGTAAAAGGCTCCGGCCATGTAGAGTCTTTTCTTGCCACTCGTGATATGCAGCTTGGGGACATCGTAATTCTGCATGTCGGCAAACAGGACCCCGCGCATGAGGGTGGTGTGTATGACTACGGCACGGTCATTTATGGTCCGTATATTCTCGAAAATCGTTCCGCTGAATACTGCAACAACAAATTGACCGTGGATGTTCGTATAGACCATATCGTATATGACACACCCATCATCACCCACGAGCAATGTAAGAGATACACTGGCCAGTATAGAAATGTTCACGCCATCGCAGATTCTTTCAATGACAATTTGAAAGTCACTCTGGGTATCCAGTAATACTCCACAAAATGAAAGGGGCTGTTGCACAGCCCCCAAAAAGAAAGACCGAAGTAAAAGCCAAAAAAG
>ERZ1026903.73-NODE-73-length-56929-cov-41.626279_pt1 | contig 56929 bp, 53 predicted proteins | sample MGYA00380180_ERZ1026903 | MGnify/ENA primary metagenome ERZ1026903 (study PRJEB33269, sample SAMEA4719816) | human gut metagenome | biome: human-associated habitat; feature: organic feature; material: feces | place: Cameroon | collected 2013-10 ... | reverse complement strand
CCAGCCCGTCCTTCTGCTGCCAGCGCAGCGTGGAAAGCTGGCACAGGTGCTTGCGCGCTGTGGAGTAGAGCGTTTCCGTGTCGCTGTCGAGCTGCTCTTTGCTGTCGGCCAGATGCACGAGTGTCACCAATCCGAACATCATGCGCTGGTCGCGGGTCGTCAGATCGTCAAGCATCTCCTTGGTTTCCTTGCGCTGCAATTCCATATCGTAAGGAATGGTCGCGGTAAAATTGTTGTTGGCGTTCTGGCGGCGCTGCCAGTTGGCGACATTCGTTTCCACGCCCAGCAGTGTGCTTTGCAGCTGGCGGGCGGCTTCGTCCGTGGGTACAGGCAGGATGTCGATGGACAGCATCAAATCGCGGTCAAGGTCGCAAAGTTCGGACACAAAGCTGTCCTTGATGTAGCTGGCATAGTCCTGCAAATACAGCACCCGACCATAACGGGCATCCAGCTTGAAATGGTCGGCGGCAAATTCCATGCTGTCGGGGCAGAACCAATCCTTGAAATGCTGCCCGCGCTTGGCGTGTTCGTGGATGTTGAACTCTGCCGCAGCCTGTTCCCCGGCCTTGAAAAAGTCGCGGAAAATATGCAGGCGCTCGTTCAGCGTCAGTTCGGTTGCCACCGAGGAAAGCTGCGCAAGGTGCGTCACCAGATCCGTGCCGACACGGGCAAAGTAGCTGCGGGCTTCGTCCGCATTGCGCTTTACCACGCTCACAGTCAAGTAGCGCTCCCGCACGATGCTGTTGCTGGTGCCGGTGACCTGTGCGGTCAGCATCTGGTTGAATTCGTGGCGGTATTCGTCCAGACCATCATCCTTGTTGGGCAGCAGGACGCTGCGCTCGAACTCAGCCTTGTTGATGCGGCGGTTGTAAATTGTGATTTTTGCCGATGCGCCGGAGTCGAGAGCATTCAGCAGTTCCGAATAGTCGAGAAACATGGATGTTTTGTCCTCTTTGCTGGCGATGGCGTAGTTAATGTCGGTGACCGACCATGTTTTGGAATATTGGTTGCCGACTTGGAAAATCCCATCCGCAAAGATGCGACGGATGGGGATGGCGTCCTGTACACTGCGCGGAATCCGGAACTTTTCGCGTTCCATCTTCTGCGCTTTTGATAGGGTTTTAATCAAGCGGTTTCCTCGCTGTCATGGGTGTTTTTCTTCATAGGCAACCCTCTCTTTCGTTTCATGCCCGCGCGGATGGCGGGCTGCATGGCTTCGTAGTAGTAACTGTCGGACTTGAACATAAGGCGTTTCGGGCAAAGGATTTCAGATTTGAACCACGCCCAAAGCACCTGTTCGGCGGTCATACCGTGGTAGGTGAAAAAGCCGCAGGCGGCAAACGGCGCAGCGCCCAAGATGCACATCCAGCCGATTTCTTCGGTGCCGACATACGGCTGCAAGGCAAAATAGATGCCGACAGCCACGCCGACCGCCAGCACCGAGCAGATGAACTGCCGCGTGTTCAGCCCGAAAAAGATGTTTTCGTGGTAGTCGCGGACTTCTTTCGGTATTTTGATTTCTATACTGCATTCCTTCCTTCTTTAATAAATAGGTTGAATTTATCCTATAATTCGTGTATACTATACTCAAAGGAGGCGTTGAATTATGGTTATTAACACAGACAATCTTGTATCCATCACGGAGGCCAACCAGAATTTTTCCCGTGTAGCACGGATGGTTGATGAGAACGGTGCTGCGGTCATCTTAAAAAATAATGTTCCGCGTTATGTCCTTATGGAGTTCAGCCAAGTCGAGGACGAGCAACAGGCTAAAGACGAGGACGTTCTCGAAATCTCCAAGCGTCTGATTGCCAAAAACAAGCAAGCCTATGAGGTACTTGCCAAATGAAAACGCTGAGCAAGGAACAGGTTTTAAGGCTGCATAATGCTCTGTTGGAGACATTTGGCGGTACTGCCGGTATCCGTGACGATGGTTTATTGGAATCTGCTTTGAATGCTCCTTTTGCTACATTCGGCGGGCAGTATCTATATCCATCCATACAAGCAAAGGCAGCACAGCTTGGATTTGGCTTGGTCTGCAATCACCCATTCGTGGATGGCAACAAGCGCATCGGCGCTCATGTTATGCTGGTTTTTCTGGCAATTAACGGGATTGAACTTGACTACACGCAGGAAGAACTGATTGACATTATTTTGCAAATTGCAAGCGGTCGTGCAAAGGCAGCGGATTTGCTGGAATGGATTCTCTATCATCAGGCGTAATATTTGCGGCGCACCATAATGGTGCGCCGCTTTTGCTTTACAATCCTATAATTTCCTTAACAATGCGGTCACAGCCCTTAATTGCTCCCACCAGCACCAGCAGGTTGAACGCCAGTTCCCCGACATAGGTCCAAACAGCGGTGACAACGGATGCACCGGTATCCACGGCGGGCGGGCTGGACGAGATGGCGGAGAAAATAATGCAGGACCAGGCAATCACCACACCCTGCAAACAGACCCCTGCATAGCTGCGGATGAAGTTTTTGCCCACGCTGCTGGTGGGTTCACCTGCAAATGTGGACAGCGGAATCGGCGCAATGGCGGCATACATCCACAGGCTGAACATTCTGCCGTAGACCGTTAGAATCATGGTGAACGACAGCACGGTTATGAGCAGCCCTCCAATCAAAGTCACCGCCCATAGTGGGATACTGTCCCAGAACCCCACATTGTTGATGGCGTCGATCAACTCCTGCGGCAGCGATACGCTGCTCATACCGGAGCTGCCCGATTGCGTAATAATGGTGGATACCATCGCTGACCGTGCAGGGCTGACCCGCCAGCATATTTTCGATTTGGGCATCCGTGAGGAACAGCCCGGTTTCGCGCCGCACCTGTTCACGAATGTCATCCACGCAGCGGATCATGCCGAGTTCCAAGCTGTGCGCAGTGTCAGCTGCAGGGATGGCGTTGTCGATGCGCATGAGGTCCACCGTCCAGCCGCCAAGATCCATGAGGAGCATGGAGGGTTCGTCCTGCAACAAACCAGTTTCGGTCATAATGGCGGCGTAGCCCTGCGGAAAAATGGCAACTTCTTCGATGGTGATGCTGTACTCCACGCCCTCGAATTTGAAATTCACGGGCTGGTTGCTCCGCAGCAGATACTCTCTGAACTTGGGTTTGTCGCGCCCGAAACTCGTCAGCGGCAGCCCCGCCGCAATGCGCACAGAACATTCTGGCGGCAAGCCGCGTTGCCGGATTTCTTTTGCAATCGCGGCCAGCGTCAGCAGGTAGTAGTTGTCGTTTACGGTCTTGTCCCGCTGGATAGGCTGCCGCCCGGAGCCACAAACAAAAAAGCACCCGCCAAACTCTAAGAGTCCTTGGCGGGTGTAGGGTTCGTGTTCTCCGTAGCTTGTCAGCCCAGCCGGGAACGAGCAGTGGGCTGTTTTGATGGCGTAGTAGCCGTGGTCGATGCCGATAATGATGCTCATGGGAAATACCTTCTTTCATTTCAAAATCTTTCGGGAATCTATAATAAACGGCGGGGGAGAATGTGTCTCCCTCGCCGGAATTTTCTTTGGAAATCGTTGTGATTTTGTCCGTCACCACTGACGGTAGGCTCTCAAAACCGTACCGTCAGCGGTGAAAATTCACGCTGCAACAAAAAAGCGCATCCTGCTTTTCGGCAGGATGCGCGCAAAATCGTTTGTGGATATTTTCAGGCAAATGGGGTAAATTTGGCACATTTTGCTCCAAAACCGCCTGCTTTTAGCAATTTTATATCGTAGCTACGACACAAAATCAGTCAATGGGCTTCATCGTGGGGAACAGCAGCACGTCACGGATCGACGCGCTGTCGGTCAGCAGCATGACCAGACGATCCACGCCGAAGCCGAGACCGCCCGTGGGGGGCAGGCCGTATTCAAGGGCGTTGACGTAGTCGTAGTCGACCTGGGCCTTGCAGTCAGGCTCAATGGCCTTGCGCTCAGCGACCTGGCGCTCGAAGCGGGCCTTCTGGTCGATGGGGTCGTTCAGCTCGCTGAATGCGTTGCCGTACTCGGTGCAGTCGATGAAATATTCAAAGCGCTCGGTGAAGGCCGGGTCGGTGGGCTTGCGTTTGGCCAGCGGGCTGATCTCGACGGGGTAGTCATAGATGAAGGTGGGCTGGATGAGCTTATCCTCGACAAAGGCGTCGAAGAACTCGGCCAGGATCGCGCCCTTTGTCGGGACCTCGGGCAGCTCTACATGATGCTCCTTGGCGGCAGCGATGGCATCCTCGTCGGTTTTCCAGTCGTTGAAGTCAACGCCGGAATACTTCTTGACGGCCTCGACCATCGTCAGGCGTTCCCAGTGACCCATATCGATCTGCTTGCCCTGGTAGGTGATCTCCAGGCTGCCGCAGACCTTGAGGGCCAGGCGCTTGTACATCTCCTCGACCAGATCCATCATGCCGTGGAAGTCGGTGAATGCCTGGTACAGCTCGATGGTCGTGAACTCGGGGTTATGCTTGGGATCCATGCCCTCGTTGCGGAAGATGCGGCCAACCTCATACACGCGGTCCATGCCGCCCACGATCAGGCGCTTGAGGTACAGCTCGGTCTCAATGCGCAGGACCATGTCCATGTTCAGGGTGTTGTGGTGGGTGTAGAAGGGGCGGGCGGACGCGCCGATCTCGAACGGGGTCAGGATGGGGGTGTCGACCTCCAGGAAGCCCTTTTCGTCCAGATAGGCGCGGATCTCCTTCAAAATCAGGCTGCGCTTGACAAAAGTGTCCTTGACCTCGGGGTTCATGATGAGGTCAACGTAGCGCTGGCGGTAACGCGCCTCGCGGTCCGTCAGGCCGTGGAACTTCTCGGGCAGGGGCAGCAGACTCTTGGAGAGCAGAGTCAGCTCGGAGATGCGGACAGAAATTTCGCCCATCTTCGTGCGGAACACCTCGCCCTTGACGCCGATGATGTCACCGATGTCCAGCTTCTTAAAGGCGGCGTAGGCTTCATCGCCCAGCAGGTCGCGCTTGACAAAAATCTGGATGTCGCCCTTCTGGTCGCGCAGATGGGCAAAGCTGGCCTTGCCCATGATGCGCTTGGACATCATGCGGCCAGCCAGAGAGACGATCTTTCCGGTCTCAGCCTCGGCAGGAAGGTCAGCAAACTCATTTTTGAGGTCGGCCGAGTACGCATCCTGCGCATATTTGGTGATTTCAAAGGGGTTATGACCGGCTTCGCACAGGTCTGCCAGCTTCTGGCGGCGCACAGCGGCCTGCTGGGTCAGCTCCTGCTCGGTCTGGGGCTTATTCTGCTCCATGTGAGATCGTCCTTTCGTGATTTTTAATTCTGTTGATATGGGTTGCTTGTAGGGGTCGATGCAAGCATCCGCCCCTTCAGAATTTATTGGGGATTATTACTTCGAGCGGCTGACTTCCAGCAGCTTGTACGTGATGATGTTGCCGTTGGGCAGGGTAACATCAACGCTGTCGCCGACCTTGCAGCCGATCAGTGCCGCGCCGACGGGGCTCTCGTCGCTGATGCGGTTCAGATCCATGTCAGCCTCGGTGGAGCCGGTCAGGTCGTACTCCTCGGCGTCCTCCAGGTCGTCGCCCTCGGCCAGGATCTTGACGTGCATACCGATGGAGGCGGTGTCGTTGGACAGCTCGCTCTCATCCATGATACGGGCCAGCTTCAGGGTAGCCTCCAGGTCGGCAATGCGGGCCTCCACAGAAGCCTGCTCCTCCTTGGCGGCGTCGTACTCGGCATTCTCGCTCAAGTCGCCGTAACCGCGGGCGACCTTGATCTTGTCGGCAACTTCCTTACGCTTGACGGTGCGCAGGTTTTCCAACTCCTGCTCCAGTTTATTATAACCCTCTCGGGTAACAACAACTTCTTTAGCCATAGCAGTGTCTCCTAACGTAAAATGGATAGTAAAAGATGTGCGGCACCAACTGGGGAGCCGCACTAACTTATATATTATACGGGTTCAAAACGGATTTGTCAAGGCACAGCGTCATTTATCCAGCTGCAAAAGGCCAACCTTACGGTAGACCTTGCTGACAGTGCGGTTGGCCAGGCGGGAGGCACGCTCCGCACCGCTCTTGAGGACCTCGTCCACGTAGGCCTTGTCGGCCAAAATGCGGGCATACTCAGTCTGCACGGGGGCCAGCGCGTCGGCGGTGACCTCGGCCACGGCCAATTTGAAGTCACCGTAGCCCTTTCCCTCAAACTCGGCAGCGATCTCGTCGTTGGACTTGCCCGTGAAGGTGCTGTAAATGCACATCAGGTTGGACACGCCGGGCTTCGTCTCGCGGTCAAAGCGGACTACGCCGTCGGAGTCGGTCACGGCGCGCTTGAACTTGCGCACGATGGCATCCTTGTCATCGGTCATCAGGATAAAGCTGTTGACGTTCGTGTCGGACTTGCTCATCTTCTTGGTCGGCTCAGCCAGCGACATGATCTTGGCGCCCGCGGCGGGCACGTAGCCCTCGGGCAGGGTGAAGGTATCGCCGTAAATGCCGTTGAAGCGGCCTGCGATGTCGCGGGCAATTTCCAGATGCTGGGTCTGATCCTGCCCCACGGGCACGAGGTCGGCATTGTAGATGAGGATGTCCGCTGCCATCAGCACGGGGTAGGTGAACAGACCGCCGTTGACGTTGTCGGGGTGCTTGGCGCTCTTATCCTTGAACTGGGTCATGCGCGACAGCTCACCAAACTGCGTGTTGCAGGCCAGCACCCAGGCAAGCTCGGTGTGCGCGGGCACGTGGCTCTGTACAAACAGAACGTGCTCCTTCGGGTCGATGCCTACGGCCAGCAGCAGGGCGGCCAGCTCACGGGTGCGGCGGCGCAGGTCTGCGGGCACCTGGCGCACGGTCAGGCTGTGCAGGTCGGCCACCATGTACAGGCAGTCGTAATCGGACTGCAAGAGGGCCCAGTTGCGCACCGCGCCGATGTAGTTGCCCAGAGTCGGCGTGCCGGTGGGCTGAATGCCCGAAAGAATGCGTTTACGTTTTTCTTCTGCCATTATGATGTATCTCCCTTGTAAGCTGTTCTGCCCACGGCGGGCAGGTGGCTTCTTCCTTTATTTATATACTATAAAATATAATCAAACAGCGGACATTTGTCAATGTTTCTGCGCACGGAAGTCCGTAAAATTCACAGCTTCACCCTGATAAAGTCGTGCTCCACAGCGGGAAGGATTTTTTCAATCAAATCCTTTGTCCGCAGCCGCAGGCTGGACGTATTGATGCAGGGGTGACAGCCCACAAACTCGCTGTTCAGCACATCCTCGTCGATCAGCAGCTGCACGCGGTGCCCGGTGTCATTCATCAGTCCCAGCACGCTGACCGAGCCGGGCGTAATATCCAGAAACTTTTCCATGTATTCCGGCTTGGCAAAGGACAGGCGCGCCGCGCCGATCTGCGCAGACAGATCCTTTGTATGGAAAACCTTCGTGTCCGGGATCATCAGCAGATAAAAGGCTGTTTCCTGTCGATTACACAGGAACAGATTCTTGCAGATGACCGCCTGCAGCGTCTGGTCGATCTCCTGACAGACCTCCATTGTCATAGCCGGTGCGTGGTCGACCCTCTCGTATGCCACCCCCAGCCGGTCCAGCAGGTCGTAGGTGCGGATCTCCTTTTCCAATCGGCCCGCCGTGTCCGCAGGCCGCCCCTTTTGCAGCTCCATTCCAAAGCCCCCTTGCGTTTTCTCCCATTATAGCAGTCTTTCCGCGTTTTGCAAAGTGGGGAAAAATGTGTTATACTGAGCCGGATGCCAGACTGACCCGTAAATGATATTTTAGGATAATGGGATTTTGCTATGAAAAAGATTTTATTCATCTGCCACGGCAACATCTGCCGCAGTCCGATGGCGGAGTTTGTGATGAAGAATATGACCGCTAAAGCCGGGGCAGGGGAGCGGTTCGTCATTGACTCTGCGGCGATAAGCACTGAGGAGCTCGGCAACCCGGTCTACCCACCCGCGCGGCGGGAGCTGGCGGCGCACGGCGTGTTCTGCGGGCCGCACATGGCGCGGCAGATGACGCGGGCGGACTACGACAAATACGATCTGCTCATCGGGATGGACAGCGCCAACATCCGCAATATGACCCGCATCTGCGGCGGCGACCCGGCGGGCAAAATCCACCGTCTGCTCGACTACACCGCCCGCCCCGGCGACGTGGCCGACCCATGGTACACGGGTGATTTTTCGACCACCTGGCGGGACGTTGCGGAAGGCTGCCGCGGTCTTTTGAAGGCGATCACCTCGCAAGCCATGTAAAAACATTGCATTTATGTGCGATATGTGCTATGATATTAAAGGATTATTTCCATCCAGTCAAGTTCAATCCGAAAGGAAAGAGTGTATACAATGGGAAAATACTTTGGTACTGACGGCTTCCGCGGGGAGGCCGGTGTCACTTTGACCGCCGACCATGCCTACAAGGTTGGTCGCTTCCTCGGTTGGTATTACGGTATGCTGCGCCAGCGCAACGGCGAGGCCACCACGCCGCGCATCGTCATCGGCAAAGATACCCGCCGCAGCTCCTACATGTTTGAGTACAGCCTCGTCGCAGGCCTGACGGCTTCCGGCGCGGACGCCTACCTGCTGCATGTCACCACCACGCCCAGCGTCGCATATATTGCCCGCGTGGACGACTTTGACTGCGGCATCATGATCTCCGCCAGCCACAACCCCTATTATGACAACGGCATCAAGCTCATCGACTGCTACGGCGAGAAGATGGACGAGGAAACGCTGCTGCTCGTCGAGGATTACCTCGACGGCAAGCTGCACGTCTTTGACCAGGATTGGCCCGAGCTGCCGTTTGCCAGCCGCGACCATGTCGGCTGCACCGTCGACTACGTCAGCGGACGCAACCGCTACATGGGATACCTGATCTCTCTGGGGATTTACTCCTTCAAGGGGGTCAAGGTCGGCCTGGACTGCGCCAACGGTTCCAGCTGGAACATTGCCAAGAGCATTTTTGATGCTCTCGGTGCAGACACCTACGTCATCAACAACAAGCCCAACGGCCTGAACATCAACCTGAACGCCGGCTCCACCCATATTGAGGGTCTGCAGAAGTTCGTTGTGGAGAACCACCTCGACATCGGCTTTGCCTACGACGGCGACGCAGACCGCTGCCTCTGCGTGGATGAAAAGGGCAACGTCATCACCGGCGACCACATCCTGTACATTTACGGCTGCTACATGAAAGAGCGCGGCAAGCTGCTGATGAACACCGTCGTCACCACCGTCATGTCCAACTTCGGTCTGTACAAGGCGTTCGACGAGCAGGGCATCGGCTATGCCAAGACTGCCGTCGGTGACAAGTATGTTTATGAGTACATGGCCAAAAACGGCTGCCGCATCGGCGGCGAGCAGAGCGGTCACATCATCTTCTCCAAGTACGCCAGCACCGGCGACGGCATCCTGACGAGCTTGAAGATGATGGAGGTCATGCTGGCCAAGAAGAAGCCGATGAGCGAGCTGGCCGCACCGCTGAAGATCTATCCGCAGGTGCTGAAGAACGTCAAGGTCACCGACAAGAAGGCCGCGCAGGATGACGCCGATGTGCAGGCCGCCGTCAAGGCCGTAGGCGAGGCTCTGGGCGACACAGGCCGCATCCTGGTCCGTGAGTCCGGCACCGAGCCGCTGGTCCGCGTCATGGTCGAGGCTCCCGAGCACGAGACCTGCGAAAAGTACGTCCAGCAGGTCGTGGACGTCATCAAGGCCAAGGGCTACGCAATTTAATTTGTTGTAAAATTTTACACCGCGCTGTGGAGAACCCGCAGCGCGGTGTTTTGATTTCACTCCCGGCAAAAAAACGCCCGCACGTCACAAAAACATGACGTGCGGGCGTTTATTATGCCTTTACTTTAAGAGCAATCGCTCAGATTACAGCTGCGGGCCGGCAGAGACCAGAGCCTTGCCGTGCTCGTTGCCTTCGTACTTGGCGAAGTTCTTGATGAAGCGGCCAGCCAGATCCAGAGCCTTGGTCTCCCACTCGGAAGCATCCTTGTAGGTGTCGCGAGGATCGAGGATGGCGGGATCGACGCCGGGCAGAGAGGTGGGAACCTCGAAGTCGAAGTGCGGGATCTTCTTGGTGGGGGCCTCGTTGATAGCGCCGCTCAGGATCGCGTCGATGATGCCGCGGGTATCCTTGATGGAGATGCGCTTGCCGGTGCCGTTCCAGCCGGTGTTGACCAGATAAGCCTTGGCGCCGGACTTCTGCATCTTCTTGACCAGCTCCTCAGCGTACTTGGTGGGATGCAGCTCCAGGAAGGCCTGGCCGAAGCAGGCAGAGAAGGTCGGGGTGGGCTCGGTGATGCCGCGCTCGGTGCCGGCCAGCTTCGCGGTGAAGCCGGACAGGAAGTAGTACTGGGTCTGCTCGGGGGTCAGGATGCTGACCGGGGGCAGAACGCCGAACGCATCAGCAGACAGGAAGATGACGTTCTTGGCAGCAGGTGCGGAGGAAATCGGGCGAACGATGTTCTGGATGTGGTTGATGGGGTAGGACACACGGGTGTTCTCGGTGACGGACTTGTCAGCGAAGTCGATCTTGCCCTCGGCGTCGACGGTAACGTTCTCCAGCAGAGCGTTGCGCTTGATGGCGTTGTAGATGTCGGGTTCGGAGTCCTTATCCAGGTTGATGACCTTAGCGTAGCAGCCGCCCTCGAAGTTAAAGACGCCGTTGTCGTCCCAGCCGTGCTCGTCGTCGCCGATCAGCAGGCGCTTCGGGTCGGTGGACAGAGTGGTCTTGCCGGTGCCGGACAGACCGAAGAAGATGGCAGTGTTCTTGCCCTCCTTATCGGTGTTGGCAGAGCAGTGCATGGAGGCCATGCCCTTCAGCGGCAGGAAGTAGTTCATCATGGAGAACATGCCCTTCTTCATCTCGCCGCCGTACCAGGTGTTGATGATGACCTGCTCCTTGCTGGTGATGTTGAAGGCAACGCAGGTCTCGCTGTTCAGGCCCAGCTCCTTGTAGTTCTCAACCTTAGCCTTGGAGGCGTTGTAAACAACGAAGTCAGGCTCAAAATTGGCCAGCTCCTCAGCGGTGGGCTTGATAAACATGTTGGTGACAAAGTGTGCCTGCCAGGCCACCTCCACGATGAAGCGGATAGCCATGCGGGTGTCCTTGTTGGCGCCGCAGAAGGCATCGACGACGAACAGGCGCTTGTTGCACAGCTCCTTCTTGGCGATGTCCTTCACGGCAGACCAAGTCTGCTCGGTCATGGGGTGGTTGTCATTCTTGTACTCGTCGCTGGTCCACCAAACGGTGTCCTTGGAGTTCTCGTCCACGACGATGTACTTGTCCTTGGGGGAACGGCCGGTGTAAACGCCGGTCATGACATTGACAGCGCCCAGCTCGGTGACCTGGCCCTTCTCATAGCCGGTCAGCTCGGGTTTGGTCTCCTCCTCGAACAGCATCTCATAAGAGGGGTTATGCACGATCTCGGTCGCGCCGGTAATGCCATACTTAGTCAAATCCAGATTTGCCATGTTTACATATACCTCTTTCTCTATACTTTTGGCTGAATGGGGGGACAAGGGGACTAAGTCAGCCTCCTAGTGCCCCATCCTGACATTTATTATACAAAGGTTTCGGCATAAAAGCAAGTTCAAATTCTTTCAAAGATTGTGACATTATTGTAAAATAGTTTGAATTTTACATGTTGTATCCCCGCAGGGGCGGATTCTATATCCGCCCCTGCCGTTCCGCATACCGCGCGGCCTGCGGGCGCATATAGAATGCGCCCCTGCGTTGCAGGTGTACCAGCAAAAAAGGACGCGCCATCCGGCACGTCCCTTCTCAATATCATTTACGCATCCGAGCGCGAATACGCATTCTTCATGCCGCTGCTCAGCTCAAACAGGACCTTATTCAGGGCGTCCGTCGTCTCGGCCCTGACCATGGCGGCCAACTCCTCGTTGGCCTTGGTGCGCAGGGCGGCACGGGCGGCGGGGTCGGCCTCGCCGCGCTGGGCATCGTCATAGGTGTTGATGATGCCGTTGGCTTTGCTGCCGACGCTCAGCGTGTAGCGCTCGATGTGGAACACCGATTTTGCGTAGGACGCATCGGCCATGGCGGCCAGCAGACGGCTGGCCCAGTAGAAGTTGTCGGTGGAGACATCGCCCGTCGTATTGGACAGGTACTCCGGCGTCGTGTCCACGTTGGCGTAGAAGGGCACCATCGTGTTGAAGGCATTGGACGCAAAGGCCAGCCACTCCACGGCGCGGAAGTCCTCCGGTACGTCGGGGCGCATTTGCAGCAGTGCCATAAAGTCGTTGCGGTTCACGCCGATGGGACGGTAGATGCCCCTCTCGGAAGCCGTAGCCGCATAGGGGTCATACGGCGTGCCCTGATAATGGCTCGACAGCACGTACTTTACGTCCTCGGGCGTGATTTTTTTCTCGGGTACCATACACCAGGGCAGGTCGTCGGAGCGCGGCGTAAAGTCGGCGTCCGGGCCGTCCCAGGCGAACGTATTGGGGTTGAAATAGCGCAGCATGTACCAGCCGCGGGGCGTGTTGTAGACATGGTCGGCATCGTCGTGGCTGCCGAAGGCGTCGCGCGGATTCAGCGCACCGTCCAGGGACAGGTCAAGATGGTACTTGTCGATAAAGCCGCGCAGGTCGGCGGAGCACATGAACTCCTTCTGCCCGCCCAGCGCGTCGTCCAGGTCGAGCGTGTCAAGGCCGAGCTGGTTCGGCATGACCACATAGACGTCATCGGGCACGCGGCGGGCCATCCAGTGGTGGCCGCCGATGGTCTCGAGCCACCAGACCTCGTCCACATCCTGGAACGCGATGCCGTTCATCTCATAGGTGCCGTACTGTTCCAGCAGACTGCCAAGGCGCCGGACGCCCTCGCGCGCGGAGCGGACATAGGGCAGGACCAGATAGACAATGTCCTCCTCGCCGATGCCGCCCTTGACGAGCGGGTCAGCGCCCAGCACGCGCGGGTTGGAGGTAATGGTCTCGGTAGCCGTCATGCCGACGTTGGCCGCGTTGACGCCGCTGGCCGCCCACAGGCCTTTGCCCTCAACAGCGTTGGGCACCGCGGTAATACGCAGGCCGCTGCCAGGCAGGGGGATCTCGACGCCCGAAATGACGGATTTATAGACCGCGGGGTAGTCCTGCGGCTGAAAAACGGTAAACTTTTTGGCAGTGAAATGGCCGGAGCCGGAATCGTCGTTGCGGGCGATCATCGTGGACCCGTCGTAGGACGCATTTTTGCCGACCAGAATGGTGGTGCAAGCCATGGTTAAATCGTCTCCTTTTATATTTTATAAGTCTATATAAGAATGCCGCGCGGTAGGGGCCGGGCATGCCCGGCCCGCGGGTTTCCCGCGAGCGTGTGCTCATGGACAGGTACCGGGCCGGACATGTCCGGCCCCTACAGGCATCCCACTATTTCCCTATTATAGAACAATTTGTACAAATTTCAACCGTCACATTTCCTTCGCCACGCCCTGCGCGATGACGCCGTTCTGGTAGGCTTCGACCAGGGCTGTCAGGTCACGGATCAGCGCCTGCTTGCGCCCGCCCTCGTCGGTGTCGCGCACCAGAATGCGCTGGGGCGCAGTATAGATATACTCGCTCTTGCTGGCAATGTCCTCGTCCTCGTGGATGGCCTTGTCCACGCTCTCAAACGGCTGGTGGGTGCGCAAGATCAACCCGCGGGAGTTATAGACCAGTGTGTAGCCGGCTATGCCGGTGCGCTGGTGGTAGGCACGGCAGAAGCCGCCGTCAATAATGATGAGCCGTCCGCCGCCCTTGATGGGGCTTTCCCCCTCGATAGCACGGACCGGGACATGGCCGTTCACGATGTGGCTGCCCTCACCGGATAGGCCAAATTCGCGCAAAATATGCTCGGCGGTGCGCGGGTCGGCAATGTGCCTGTAGTAGGGGTCCTTGATCTCCACCTGGGCCGCCGGGTCGGCAATATAGAGCCGCTCAAACGTTGTCATGGCGCTGCGGCCAAACAGCGGCGATTTTGCCCCGCACCACAGGTACCACAAAAAGTCCTGTCCGGCCAGCCGTGCCGGGCTGCCCACGGGCGCGCTGTAGCCCTGGCGGGCGCGGCGGTCACAGTAGTCGAACAGCTGCTTGCCGCTGCGGGCGGTGCCCTCAAACCGAATGGCCGCAAACGCGCCGTCCTCGGTCATCGGCACTGCGCCGTGGTAGAGCAGATTGCCGTTGCACATTTTATAAAACGCGCCGTGGGCGTACAAAAATTGCACATGGCGCTGCAGGCGCTCGCTCTCGGCAAAGCTGCGCACCAGCTCGGCGGCGATCTTTTCCTCGTCGGCAGTCAGCGCGGCAGGGTTGGCCGGGTCAACGGTGGGAAAGTCGCAGTCCAGCAGGGGATAGGTCGTGCCGAAATAGTCCACCGTGCCCGCGGCAAAGTCAATGTGGTTCAAAAAGTCGCGGCCCTGCAAATCAAAATCCGGGTTGCGGGCAATGACCTGTGCCTCCAGCTTGAGCATCATAACGGTCACGGCCTTGTGCATCCGCGCGGCGGCGGTCAGGTCGCCTGCCGCTGTGCGCTGGTCGGCGTGGGGCAGCCAGCGCGAAACATCGGAATCCGCGTAAGTATGCTGGGCAAAGCGCTCCAAGCGGCGCAGGCTGATGCCGTAACCGCCCTCCAGCGTATCCAGATTGTTGTAGGCCAGCGTTGTTTTCAGCACGGTCATAATGCAGAGCGGGCTGCCCGCTGCCGCGCCCATCCAGACCACGTCGTGGTTGCCCCACTGGATGTCCACCTGATGATGCGCCATCAGACTGTCCAGAATGCGGTCCGGGCGCGGGCCGCGGTCAAACAGGTCGCCCACAATGTGCAGACGGTCCACAGCCAGCCGCTTGATGACCTCGCAGAAGCGGATAATATAGGCGTCGGCGCGGTCATAGCGGATGATGCTCTCAATGATCTCACCGTAATACTGGTCCTTGTCGTGGTCCTCAAAGTGGGCGTGAAGCAGCTCGTCGAGGATGTAGCCGCAGTTCTGCGGCAGACAGCGGCGCACATGGTCGCGGGTATGCTTGCTGGACACGAACCGGCACAGGTCGATGAGCCGCAGCAGCGTCATGCGATACCAGGCGTGCAGGTCTTTCTGGCGGGCTTTCAGCTCGGGCAGCTTCTGATTTGGATAATAGATGAGCGTCGCCAGCTCGGCACGCTCCTCGGCGGGGACACCGTTGCCAAGCACCGTGTCGATTTTTTCACGGATGACGCCCGATGCGCTGTTTAATATATGTACGAACGCTTCGTGCTCGCCATGCAGGTCACTCATGAAGTGCTCGGTGCCCTTGGGCAGACGGAGTAGGGCCTCAATGCGGATGATCTCGCTGGCCGCGGCGGCTACGGTCTGGTATTTCTGAGACAGCAGGCGCAGATAGCGCAGATGCTCATCGGAATATTGCACGGGCAGGACCTCCCTGTACTTTTCTTTCATCTACATGGAATTATAGCACACCTTGCGGCAAAACAAAAGGCCGCAGCCCGGAATTTTGGGCTGCGGCCTGATGATTTTTAGGGCAGGGACTCTGTAGGGGCGAATTCTATATCCGCCCGTGGACGTTTGCCCTGCGTTCATCTTTTTTCACAACGAGATGCTGCCAAGCGGGCGCATATAGAATGCGCCCCTACGGTGCAGCATGGCTGCAATTTTTTTTGCAATCACTCGATCTCGATCAGCGTCTGCTTCGGCTCGAGCTTCTTGGCCTCGGCCTTGGGCAGATGCAGGGTCAGGATGCCGTTCTCAAACTTAGCGCTGATGTCCTTGGGCTCCAGCTCCTTGCCGACATAGAAGCTGCGTGCGCAGCTGCCGGTAGCACGCTCCTGGCGGATATAGCGGCCCTCGTTGTCCTTGTCATCCAGCTCCTCATTGCGCTGTGCGCTGATGGTCAGATAGCCGTTGTCCAGATCCAGCTTGACATCCTCTTTCTTGAAGCCGGGCAGATCAACGAACACATCGTAGCTGTCCTTGTTCTCGCGGACATCGGTTTTCATCACATTGGCGGCACGTTTGCCAAACATACTGCGGGGCGCAGCGGCCTTCATGGCGCGGTCAAAATCGTGCTCCCAATCGTTGCTGAACAGATCATCCATCAAAGCCTCATTGAACATATACGGAACCATCATCATAAGTCATTCCTCCAATTTTCATCGGCCGCCCGTTTTGTTTGTGAGCGGTTGACTTTTGATACACATTGTTGCGTTCCCTTTGGGGATTCGGTTCTTCCGTTCCTCTTTCCCTTGGAACGCCTCTATAATAGCACCGAACATTAGCACTGTCAATAGCAGAGCGCTAATGTTTACATGTTATGCAATGTTTGTTCACAAAATATGTAATAAGTTTGAAAATAGATCGCAGCCACGTTGTAATCAGAGCTCACCTGTAGGGGCCGGGCATGCCCGGGGCAGCCTTTGCTTTCTAACGCCTGCTCATGGGGGAGAAGGCTTCTCATCTTTACATTATGTCGTATTCAATCGGCGTCTCAAACAGCCGCGCCGCCTTCTCCCGGTCATCGGTCTGGCCCAGCGCCCACATCAGCTTGACGGCAACAGCCTCGGGGGTCATGTCGCGGGCCTCCAAGACGCCGGGCAGCTCACCGACGGCGCGGCCCACCTCGTAGACGGCCAGGTCGCAGCCCTCGTGCGGGACCTGCGTGGTAAACACCGCCAGCCGCCCGCTCTCACACCAGCGGCGCAGGGCGGCGAACATCTCGCCGTGCTCCCCGCCCGGCAGGCCGCCGACGCCGAAGCTCTCCAGCACCAGTGCGCGGTAGTGCGGGACCAGCAGCGGGATGATGTCCGCCCGCATGCCCGGCACAAGCCGCAGCACAAAAACGGCGGGCTCAAGCCTTTCATAAAACCGCACGGGCGGCTGGTCCGCGGGGCGGCGCAGAAACGTCACCAGCCGCGTATCGCGGAACACCGCGGTCTCGGGGTAGTCGATGCTGGAAAACGCATTGAAGCTGCGCGTCCGCGTCTTGCGCGCGCGTGTGCCCAGAATGACCTTGTTGTCAAACACCAGCTGCACGCCCCATGCGCCGTCGCTGACCGCGTAGACGAACGCGCGGTAGAGGTTGTTGCGCGCGTCGGTATCGCGGTTGTAGATGGACTTCTGGCTGCCGGTCAGCACAACGGGCTTCGCGCTGTTCTGCACCATGTAGCTGAGCGCCGCGGCGGTGTAGGCCATCGTGTCTGTACCGTGGGCGATGACAAAGCCGTCGCAGGCATCATAATTTTCTTTGATGCAGCGCACAATGCTCTGCCACTGCGCGGGGCCGACGTTCGTCGAATCCAGGTTGAACACCTGCACAGCACTGACCTCGCACAGGTCAGCCAGCTCGGGCACGCAGGCCAGCAGCTCCTCTGACGTGATGGCCGGGGCCAGCCCGCCCGCCGCCGTAGGGCGGCTTGCAATCGTCCCGCCTGTGGCGAGAAGCAGAATTTTTTTCATCAAAGTACCTCACTTCCTTGGCCCCCTCTGCGAGGGGGCTCCGCCCGCAGGCGGTGGGGGAGAGAGCTTCGCGGTTATCCGAAATATTTCGGGTCATGGCAAAGTTCTCTCCCTCCGGCCCTACGGGCCACCGCTCCCCTTCTGGCGCAAGCGCCACCTCCCCCGTATCGGGGGAGTCTGTCTCGCAGAGGGAGGCAAGAGCTTTTCACTCCGCCCACATCAGATGCCGCTCCGCGACGACCTGGGCGTCCAGTGTGCGCGGACCTGCCGTAAAGCGCACGGTCACGCGGCGGCCCGCAACGCTTTCCACGGTGCCGGGGCCAAAGACAGCATGCCGCACATGGGCACCGAGGGCGGTGATGCTGTCCACATCCACAGGCGGCAGCGGGGCGCGTGCCGCGGGCGGGGGTGTGCGGCGGCCCGCGGGCTCGGCGTCGCGGCGTTTGCGTTGGCCGGGCAGACCGGACAGCACCTCATCAACAAAGGCCGAGCGCTCCGCCGCGCAGTCAAACAGTACCAGCTGCTGCCGCGCGCGGGTCATGGCCACGTAAAACAGCCGCCGGTCCTCCTCATACTGCTGCGTCTCACCGGGCGTGCGGCAGCACAGCTCCGGCTTGGCGGGCAGAATGCCGTCCAGTACATCCAACAAAATGACCCGGTCATATTCCAGCCCCTTGGCCGAGTGGATCGTCGAAAGCAAAAACCTGCACCCGGGCGGATTTTCATGGTTTTGTATGATGCTGCGCAGCTTTTCCAGCCGACGCAGCAGGTGCCGCGGCGTCGGTTCCTGTGCGCCGAGCATTTCCAGCACGGCCAGCTTCGTGCGATCCATGCCGCTTTTGTCCAGATATTTGCCGTAGCCCAGCTGGTCGGCCAGGAACCGCACCGCATCGTCCGCGGCCATTTTGGGCAGACGCGCCAGACCGTCCGCCACGTCAGCCATGGCGGCGCGGGTGCGCGGACGGATGCTGTCCTCATTCAGCAGGGCCGTCCAGCAGCCCTGCCCGTACTGCCGCGCCTGATTGCAGGCAAACAGCGCCTGTGCGCGGGTGACGGGCACGCCGAATTTGTAGTAGCAGCGCAGAAAAGTTTCCCCATCCGCGGGGTGTGCGGCCAGCGTGAAAATATCGGTCACATCGCGGACGATCTTGTTGGTAAAAAAGGTCTGGTCCACTGCCTTGCAGGCGTAGGGGATGCCCCGCCGCTCGCACAGGTCGATGATGGGCAGTGCGCTCTCGTGGTTGCGGAACAGCACCGCCGTCCCGGTATCGCAGTGCTGCGCCGTCTCAAACAAGAATGGCAGCTGGTCGGCGCGGCGCGGCACGGTGACGATCTGCAGCGGTGCGCCGGGGCCCTGCGTCGGTGCGATGGTCTTGGGGCGGCGATAGCGGTTGCGCGCCACAAAGCGGTTGGCAGCCTCCAGAATCGGCTCTGTGGAGCGATAGTTCTGCTCCATCAGCAAAATCTGTGCGCCGGGATAGGTCTTTTCAAAGTCCATAAGCGCCTGGGGGTAGGCGGCGCGGAAGCCGTAAATGCTCTGGTCCTCGTCGCCGACCATAAAGATATTGCCGCTTTCCTGCGCCAGCACGCGGATAATTTCATGCTGTACCTTGGACGTATCCTGCGACTCATCGACGCAGAAATACTTATACCGTTTGCGGAACGCCGCCGCAACCGCGGGCGCACCGCGCAGGATTTGCAGCGCAAAGCAGAGCTGGTCGTCGTAGTCCATTTTGTGCGCGGCCTTCAGCGCCTTCTGGTAGCCGCGGTACAGATCAGGCAGATTCTCAATGTCGGTTTCCAGTTCGTCCAATTCCGCGTCGGTCAGGCACATATTTTTAATGTAGGTGATGGCCGTGCGCAGATCCTTGACCGTGCTCTCGGCGGGGTACTCGTGGTTTGTGTCCTGCCATAGCCGCATGAGCAGCGGCGTGGTCTCGCTCTCATTGCGGATGAGCTCCGGCGGGGTACGGCCATACATGCGGCTGTACAGCGCAATGATGCGCGCCGCCACACCGTTGATGGTGCGGAACTCCAGCCGTGCGGCCAATTCGCCGCCGAACCGCGCCGCGAACCGGGCGCGCATCTCCTGCGTGGCGGCGACGGTGTAGGTCATTGTCAGGATGGCTTCCGGCGCAATGCCGCAGACCTCGGTCATATAGCCCAGCCGGGTGATGAGCACGGTGGTTTTGCCGCTGCCCGGCACCGCCAGCAGCAGCACCGGGCCGTTGACCGCCTTCACCGCCGCGCGCTGCTGGTCGTTCAGGGCCGCCAGATGGGCCGTTTCAAATATAGCCTTGTCCATGGCAGCTCCTTTCGTGCAGTATAAATCGCCGCGCAGCAGGGGCCGCACATGTGCGGCCCGCAGCTTCACGGGGGACGCCCGCTTATGGGCAGGCCGCGGGCCGGGCATGCCCGGCCCCTACAGTGTTTCCCTATTGTACCATACATCCCGCACAAAAGCAAAGCTGTTACACGCGGTTCAGCGCAATATCATTGATGACCTCACCGGCGCAGATCAGACCGGCAACGGCGGGGACGTAAGCGTTGCTGCCGGAGACCTGGCGGTTCAGGTTCGCCAGGCAGACCTTGTCATCGTCGATCAGGTCCAGCGTGCCGCTGTCTGTCAACCTTGCAAAGTGTAAAAACCTGCAGCATTTCAGCCCGCGTATTTTGTCACCCCCAAGTCTTGGATAAACGCGCACACTGTGGTACAATATGTAAGAAAGAGCAAACTCCCCATAACCAAAGGACGACACCATGAAACAAGGTAATTTAAATATACGCTGCACCGAGGATTACGCGGTGCTGTACTGGGATAAGCCCGCTGCCGCACCCAGCGGGGCGGAATACACGGTCTCCCTGAACGGCGAGGCCATTGGCCGCACGGACCGCACCCACTTTACGATTGAGGGGCTGAGCTACGGCAGCGCCTTCCGGGTGGACGTGGTCAGCGGCAGTTACTGCATCGGCTCGGCCACGCTGCAGTTCGGCAGGGAAAAGCGCCGCATCGACATTACCGCCGCGCCCTACTTCTGCAAGGGTGACGGCCATATCCTGAACACCGACAATTTACAGCGGGCCATCAACGACTGCGGCGCGGACGATATTCTCTACGTGCCGGCGGGTGATTTTCTGACCGGCGCACTGCGGCTGCACAGCGATCTGGAAATGTATCTGGCCAAGGGCGCGGTCCTGCAGGGCACAACGAACATTCACGACTATTCGCCCCGCATCCCCAGCCGGTTTGAGGGCACCGAGATGCGCTGCTACTCAAGCCTTTTGAACGCGGGCGACATGAACCACAAGACCGGCCCGAACTGCCGCAATATCATCATCCGCGGCAAGGGCACGATCTGCGGCGGCGGGCAGGAGCTGGCCCGCAAGATCATTGAGGACGAGCGTGCCCGCATCAAGAGCTTTCTGGACGACAACCGGGAGCTCGTCGAAAGCTGCGAGAACAGCGACACGATCCCGGGCCGCGTCCGCCCGCGGCTTATCAATCTGAGCAACTGTGAGAACGTCTGGATCAGCGGTATCACGCTGAAAAACGGCCCGTCCTGGAATGTCCACATGATCTACTGCGACGACATCCAGACCGACCACTGCACCTTTGTGTCCGAGGGTGTCTGGAACGGCGACGGCTGGGACCCGGATTCCTCAACGAACTGCACGCTGTTTGCGTCGGAGTTCTTCACGGGGGACGACGCTGTCGCCATCAAGAGCGGCAAGAACCCCGAGGGCAACGAGATCAACCGACCCTGCGCGCATATCCGGGTGTTTGACTGCCGCAGCGACTGCGGCCACGGCATCTGCATCGGCAGCGAGATGAGCGGCGGCGTGGAGGACGTGCAGATCTGGGACTGCGATCTGGCAAACTCGCTGTCCGGCATTGAGATCAAGGCCACACCCAAGCGCGGCGGCTATGTGCGCGGCGTGACCGTGCGGGACTGCATCACGCCCCGCGTCATGCTGCACAGCGTACCGTACAATGACGACGGTGTGCCCGCCGGGACCCCGCCGAAGCTCGAGCACTGCTTCTTTGAGCGGCTGACCCTGACCGCCGAGGTGCTGGACCATGACCGCATCCGGCACGATGCCGCCCCGATTGAGATCGCGGGCTTTGACACGCCGGGCTATGAGGTCGAGGACATTGTCTTTAAGGACATTACCATCACCAAGCCGTCCGTCGCCCTGCCGCTGGGACTGTGCAAGGGTGTGACGCTGAGCAATGTTGCGTGCGTGAAGGAATAATCACAAAGCCTTCCCCCGTGGGGGAAGGTGGCCCCGCAGGGCCGGATGAGGGGAAACTCCGCCGCAGACAGTCGCCAAAAAGCTATCGCCCTGCGCCAAAAGGCAGCCTCGCTTTTCCCGGCAAGCCGCGGGTCTGCAAGCCGTAAACGGGGCAATGCGGCTGCCTCGCCCCTCATCAGTCAGCGGGCGGGGCCGCTGACAGCTTCCCCCAAGGGGGAAGCCACGCTACCATTTCCCCCACTTTATGAACAAATCTTAAAACTTCCTTACACCCTCTTGCACCGCGGTGCAGGAGGGTGTATTATTATCACGTCTCAATTATTAACATAAGCCAACTATTAACAGGAGGTGTTCACTCTTGAGCACGGAAGTCCCCAATCTGAGCGGGGTGTTCCGGTTTGTGGCGCGGCTGCACACGCTGTCCAGGCGTGGGATGCGCATGGCGCTGGCCGGGCAGCCCAAATGCCGCTATGGCATGCTGCAAAGTCTGTACAACCTCATTGAGCAGCACGGCTGCGACGGCGCGATCTACGTCTCGGACATTGCGCGGCAGATGCACCAGCCGATGCCGGCGATCTCCCGCGGGCTGCGCGCCATGGAGCAGGACGGCCACATCGTCCGCGAGACCGACCCAAAGGACCGCCGCAAGACGCTGGTGCGCATCACCCCGGCAGGGGAGTGTGCCCGCAAAGCCAATGAGCAGGCCATGAACGACTACTTTGCCCGCATCATGGCGCGGCTGACCCCGGAGCAGCTGGCGCAGGCCAACGCCGTAAAGGACGCTCTGCTCGCCGCCATCGAGACCGAGAACGCCGCCATGAAAACCGATTTGAAAGGAGAACCCCCGCATGACGAAAATTTTTAAGCAGCTGGGGCGGCACTGGGCGGCCTGCCTGGCCGTCGTTGCGCTGCTCATCGTGCAGGCATACTGCGATTTAAGCCTGCCCGACTACACAAGCAAAATTGTGGACACCGGCATCCAGCAGGGCGGCATTGAAAGCCCCGTGCCGGACACCGTCCGCAGCACAACGCTGCAGGCGCTCGAACTGCTCATGTCCGAGGACGACGCCGCGCTGGCGGACGAAGCCTACTCCGACCCCGACGCGGACGGTGTGCGCACACTGAACCCGGACGCGGACACCGCCGCGCTGGAAAATGCCTTCACAACGCCGGACGTTGTGCTGTACATGGCCGCGGCGAAGAACGCCGCCACTGCCGCCGGTACCACCGACACCGTGGTCCCCACGGCCTACGACCTCGACGCCGTCGCCACGCAGCTGGCCGCCGCGTCCCAGGCCCCCGGCGCACGGGGAATGCTGCAGAGCCAGCTGACGGACGGTCTCTCCCAGCTGGACGAGACCGTCGCCGACAGCCTGTCCAGCCAGGCCATGCTGCTGGTCGCGCTGGAATACGACGCCCAGGGTATTGCCCATGACGTGCAGATGTCCTATCTGCTGCGCACGGGCGGCCAGATGCTGGCTTTAACGCTGCTCATGGTCGCCGTGGCCGTCGCCGTCGGCTTTATCGCGTCCCGCGTCTCTGCCGCCATTGGCCGTGACCTGCGCCGCGATGTGTTCCGCACCGTCGTCGGCTACTCCAACGCCGAAATCGAAAAATTTTCCACTGCTTCGCTGATTACCCGCACCACGAACGACATCCAGCAGGTGCAGTTCGTCTGCGTGATCCTGCTGCGCATGGTGGCCTACGCGCCCATTTTGGGCATCGGCGGCATTATGCACGTTGCCAGCGGCAACACGGGGCTGGAATGGATCATCTTTGTGGCCGTGGCCGCACTGCTGGCGCTCATCGCCGTTTTGATGAACGTAGCCATGCCGAAATTCAAGCAGATGCAAGTTCTGGTGGACCGGCTGAACCTTGTCAGCCGCGAAATTCTGACCGGCATTATGCCCATCCGTGCCTTCAGCCGCGAGGAATTTGAGGAAAAGCGCTTTGACAGGGCCAACACCGACCTGATGAAGACCCAGCTGTTCACCAACCGCACCATGGTCGCCATGATGCCGTTTATGACGCTCATCATGAACGGTACGAGCCTGCTCATCGTCTGGTTCGGCGGCAAGGCGATGGATCTGGGCAGCATGCAGGTGGGTGAGATGATCGCGTTCATCACCTACACGATGCAGATCGTCATGTCGTTCCTCATGCTCTCGATGGTCGCCGTCATGCTGCCCCGTGCCGGTGTGGCTGCGGACCGCATTGACGAGGTCATCAAGACCCCCTCGACCATCCATGACCACGCTGCGCCCAAGGCACTGCCCGCGGACGGCACCCACGGCGTTGTGGCGTTCCATGACGTCAGCTTCCGCTATCCCGGCTCCGACGAGGACGCGCTCGAGCACATCAGCTTCACGGCCAGACCCGGCGAGACAACGGCCATCATCGGCTCCACGGGCTGCGGCAAATCTACGCTGCTCAACCTGATCCCGCGCTTCTACGATGTGACCGAGGGCAGCGTGACGATTGACGGCGTTGACGTGCGCGACATGACCCAGGCACAGCTGCACGACGAGCTGGGCTATGTACCGCAGAAGGGCGTGCTGTTCAGCGGCACGATCACATCCAACCTGAAGTTCGGCGGCGACCACATCACCGACGCCGACGCAGAGCAGGCCGCCGAGATCGCCCAAGCCACGGAGTTCATCTCCGCTAAGCCCGAGGGCTTCGACAGCCCGATTGCCCAGGGCGGCAGCAACGTCTCCGGCGGGCAGAAGCAGCGCCTTTCGATTGCCCGCGCCATTGCCAAGCACCCGCAGATCTATCTGTTTGACGACAGCTTCTCGGCGCTGGACTACAAGACCGACGTGGCGCTGCGCCGTGCGCTGAAGGCTAAAACCGACAACGCCACGGTCATTATTGTGGCGCAGCGCATCTCCACCGTGCTGCACGCGAACCAGATCCTGGTGCTGGATGAGGGGCGCATCGTCGGCAAGGGCACCCATGCCCAGCTGATGGAAAGCTGCCCCGCGTATCAGGAAATTGCGCGCAGCCAGCTGAGCCAGAAAGAACTGAATTTGCAGAAGGAGGGTGAGTGATATGCCAAGACCCGGACGCATGACGACGGAGCGCGCCAAGGACTTCAAGGGCACGCTGCGCCAGCTGCTGGCCGCCATGAGCAAGTATAAGCTATCGCTGGTCGTCGTCATTGTTTTTGCTGTTCTGTCAACCATTTTCAACATTGCAGGGCCGAAGATCCTGGCCAAGGCCACCACGGCGCTGGCCACCGGCTGGATCGCCAAGCTGCGCGGCGTGGGCAGCATCGACTTTGCCTACATCGGCAAGGTGCTGCTGTTCCTGCTGGGCATGTACCTGCTGTCTGCGGCGTTCAGCTTCATTCAGGGCTGGCTCATGTCCGGCCTGTCGCAGAAGGTCTGCTACGACTTCCGTGACCAGATCAGCAAAAAGATCAACCGCCTGCCGCTGGCCTACTTTGAAAAGCGCACCGTCGGCGAGGTGCTGTCCCGCATTACAAACGACGTGGATACGCTGGGCCAGAGCCTGAACCAGAGCGTGACCCAGCTGATCACCAGCGTTGCGACGATGGTCGGCGTGCTCATCATGATGCTGTCCATCAGCCCTAAAATGACGCTGATTGCCCTGCTGATCCTGCCGGTTTCGCTGGCGCTGGTGCTGGTGGTCGTCAAGTTCAGCCAGAAGTATTTCAAGGCGCAGCAGGCGACACTGGGCGTTGTCAACGGTCAGGTCGAGGAGGTCTATTCCGGCCACAACGTCATCAAGGCGTTCAACCGCGAGGCCGCCGTGCTGGACGACTTCAACGCCGCGAACGATAAGCTGTACGAATCCGCGTGGAAATCGCAGTTTTTGTCCGGTCTGATGCAGCCCATCATGAACTTTGTGGGCAACCTGGGCTATGTGGCCGTTGCCATCGTCGGCAGCATTTTTGCCGCAGCGGGCGCCATCACCATCGGCGATATTCAGGCGTTCATCCAGTACGTCAAGAACTTCACCCAGCCCATCCAGCAGCTGGCGCAGGTGTCCAACATGCTGCAAAGCATGACCGCAGCCGCCGAGCGCGTCTTTGAATTTTTGAACGAGCCCGAGGAGGACCAGCTGGCCGACCCCGCCCGCCGCGCCGACCCCGCCTGCATCGACGGTCAGGTCACGTTTGACCATGTAAAGTTCGGCTACACGCCGGAAAAGACCGTCATCCACAATTTCAGCTGCAATGTCAAGCCCGGCCAGAAGGTCGCCATCGTCGGCCCCACCGGCGCGGGCAAGACCACAATGGTCAAGCTGCTCATGCGGTTCTATGATGTGGATTCCGGCGAAATTTTGCTGAACGGCCACAACGTCAGGGACTTTGACCGCAGCGGCCTGCGCGAGGGCTTCGGCATGGTGCTGCAGGATACCTGGCTGTTCAAGGGCACGATCATGGAGAACATCCGCTATGGCCGTCTGGATGCCACGGACGAGGAGGTCATTGCCGCCGCGAAGGCTGCAAACGCCGACCACTTTATCCGCACGCTGCCCGGCGGCTACCAGATGGAGCTGAACGAGGACGCCTCCAACGTCAGCCAAGGCCAGAAGCAGCTTTTGACGATTGCCCGCACGATTTTGGCGGACAACCGCATCCTGATCCTCGATGAGGCGACATCGAGCGTTGACACCCGCACCGAGCAGCGCATCCAGACGGCTATGGACCGCCTGATGCAGGGCCGCACGAGCTTCGTCATCGCGCACCGCCTTTCCACCATCCGCGATGCCGATTTGATCCTGGTCATGCGCGAGGGCGACATTGTCGAGCAGGGCACCCACGACGAGCTGATCGAAGCCGGCGGCTTCTATGCCGATTTGTACAACAGTCAGTTTGAGGATGTGACGGCTTGACAAATTGACGCAGGTTGGTTTCATCGCAAGTCAAGAAATTAGCGCAACATTCAAACAGTATATTTGCGATATGCAATTCAACGTTGTTGCTGTTGCTTTAAAAAGTTGAATTGCTATAGTTGTAAACAAAGGCGGAGCTCTTGCCAAACGGGTTCTGCCTTTTTATAATGGAAATAGAAAACGGCCCCGCAGCGGGGCCGGGAAAGAAGGAACGTTTATGAAACTGCCGGAAAAGAAACAGCGTTGGGTCCTGCATGAGGACACTCTGCTGCAGCCCGCAGGCGCGGGCGTCACCCGCCGGGTGCTGGCCTATACAGACGGCCTGATGTGCGTGGAGAACACCTTTGAAAAGGGCGCGGTCGGCGCACTGCACCACCACCCCCACACCCAGATCACCTATGTGGTCTCCGGTGCCTTCGAGTTCACGGTGGACGGCGTGACCCGTACCGTCCACAAGGGCGACACCATCCTCAAGGAGGACGGCGTGGAGCATGGCTGCGTCTGCACCGAAGCGGGCATCCTGCTGGATATTTTCACCCCCATGCGGGAAGATTTTGTCAAGTGAAACGCTTTGGGATTTTTTGTGACCGTGTAATCTACGTGTTCGCTTTCTGTATCCTGTTGATTATTCTTGTGGGTAATGCGGCGGTTACAGCGCATGTCTCGTATGATGAAGCAGAGATAAATTGTCTACAAAGATGTACAGCAGCGGAGAATTTTACTATGCAAGGGGAAATTCTTTTTGAATCTGGGATGGTCGAGTGCAAAGCGATCAGACTAATACAAAAAACGCCTAAAGGCTTCCCCCGCGGGGGAAGCTGTCCGCGAAGCGGACTGATGAGGGCAAAGCTCCCGCAGCCACCCATTTATGAGCAGCATCCGCAGGGTCGCCCGCACCCGGCCCTGCGGGCCGCCTTCCCCCGCGGGGGAAGGCTTTTCTTTTATTGACACCCCTGCTATAATAGTAACCAAAGGGGGCATTACCTGTGGATTATGCAAAACTTACGGCGCAGGCGCGGCAGGCTGCGGAAGAACTGCTGCAGGCTGCGCATCTTGAGACCGGGGACATTTTTGTGGTCGGCTGCTCCAGCAGCGAGATCATGGGCGGGCGCATCGGCAAGGATTCCAGCATGGAGGCTGCCGCTGCCGTGCTGGCGGGCGTGCTGCCGCCGTTGCAGGAGCAGGGCGTCTATCTGGCCGCCCAGTGCTGTGAGCATCTGAACCGTTCTATCGTCATTGAGCGCGAGGCCGCGAAAGCCAACGGCTATCAGATCGTCTCGGCCATTCCGCAGCCCCACGCGGGCGGCAGCTGGGCCACGAACTGCTGGCAGCGCTTTAACGACCCCGTCCTTGTGGAGGAGGTCAGGGCCGCCGCGGGCATGGACATCGGCGGTACGCTGATCGGTATGCACCTGCGCCGCGTGGCTGTGCCGGTGCGCCTCTCGATGGACCACATCGGGCAGGCAATTCTGCTCTGCGCCCGCACCCGTCCGCCGTTCATCGGCGGTTCCCGCGCCGTTTACAGTCAGGAGGAAGTGCGATGATTCCCGAAGCCCAGAAGCAGCAGATGGCCGAGGCCGTCGCGAAGATTCGTGAGACGATGGCCGCTGCCGCCAAGGCCGCAGGCCGCGACCCGGCAGAGGTGCGCCTTTGCGCCGCCTGCAAGACCCGCACAGTGGAGGAGGTGCGCTACAGCGCCGACCTGCCCATTGACCTGTTCGGTGAAAACCATGTGCAGGAGCTGGTCGAAAAGACCGACGCGAACGCCTACAACGGCAAGCCCGGGCATTTCATCGGGCATTTACAGACGAACAAGGTCAACAAGGTCGTAGGCCGCGCCGCGCTGATCCAGAGCGTGGACAGCACGCGCCTTTTGGATAAGATCGATGCCGCCGCGGCCCGCCTGGGGCTGGTGCAGGACATTCTCGTCGAGATCAACATCGGCGAGGAGGCCAGCAAGAGCGGCGTGGACGCCGACAGCCTGTTCCCGCTTTTGGAGGCTGCCGCCGCCAGGGAGCACATCCGTCTGCGCGGCCTGATGGCGATCCCGCCCGCCGATGCCGACGACACCGAGACCCGCCGCTTTTTTGCACAGATGCGGGAGCTTTTGGCCAGAGCCGACGCCCTGCACTATGACCGGGCACAGATGGACATTCTGTCCATGGGCATGAGCCACGACTACGCCGCCGCCATCGCCGAGGGCGCGACCATCGTCCGCGTCGGCACGGCGATTTACGGCGCACGGGATTACAGCAAAAAGGCATAATTTCAGGCTTCCCCCGCGGGGGAAGGCTTTTTTTATTTTCTCCCCCTGTATTCCCGCGGCGTCATCCCGTACCGCTTTTTGAACAGCCGGTTGAAGTAGGACAAATTCTCAAACCCGCATTGCTCCGCAATCGCCAGCACGGTGTCGCTGCCGCTGCGCAGGGCATCGGCGGCAGCGTTCAGGCGTTGCTCGTTCAGGTATTCGGTAAAGCCCTGGCCGGTCATTTTCTTGAACCAGCGCATAAAATGGCTGGGGCTGCATCCGCAGGCCGCCGCTGCGTCGGTCACATGCAGCACCCCCGCGTAGCCCTCATTCACAAGCTGCACCACGGTTTTCAGCCGCCGGGTATCGGGGGTATCGGCAGGGGGCAGGTCTCCGGCGCGGCCCACCAGCGCCGCCAGAAACAGCAGCAGCTCGCCCTTTATACAGAGTTCATATCCCACGTCTTTGATCTTGTTGAATTCCTCCGCCGCGTGCAGGCACCGCACCGCCCAGTTGTAGCCCCAGTCTTCCGGGCCAAGGCGCATGGGCAGAGCCAGACGTCCGCTCTGCAGCGGCAGCAGGTACTTCTCGGCACAGATGTCACCGGCGCCGCCCAGCAGCTCCAGCTCAAAGATGATGTTCTCATATTCCATTGCCTCACCGGGCAGCTGGCGCAGGGCGTGCAGTACGCCGGGGGCAAACACGTAAATGTCGCCCGCCTGTGCCGTGTAGGTCGTCAGCCCGGCCTGCACGATGCCGCGCCCTTTTTTGACAAAGACCAGCTCCATGCTGTCCTGCCAGTGCAGCGCCACCTGCGGGAAGTCCTTCGGGATCGTACACGGGTAGATATTGAACGGGAACCACGCGGCCCCGTGTTGCTTTGCTTCGCGCAAACGCTCTTGTTTCGCCATATTTTCACCTCGAATGATAGTATTGTACCACAAGTTGCGGGTATTTTGCAAGTCAGATGCACGTTTTGTGTGGTATAACCAAGTTGTACCCAAGAAGCCATACACGAATGGAGGCAACCTCTTATGAATATGACTGCTGCGATGGAAGCCAGAACCAACAAGCCCCTGACCGCCTGCACCGACCAGGAAATCTATCTGGACCTGCTGGACATCGTCCGCGAACAGAGCGCCGCCCGCGTCCGTCCTGTCACGGGCCGCAAGCTCTACTATATCAGCGCCGAGTTTCTGATCGGCAAGCTGCTGTCCAACAACCTTATCAATTTAGGGCTGTACGACGACACCCGCGCCGCGCTGGCCGCTGCCGGGAAAAACCTGTCCGATATTGAGGAGGTCGAGCCGGAACCCAGCCTTGGCAACGGCGGACTGGGCCGTCTGGCCGCCTGTTTCCTTGACTCCCTCGCCACGCTGAACCTGCCCGGCGACGGTGTCGGCCTGCGGTATCACTTCGGCCTGTTCCGCCAGTCCTTCAAGGACGGCGTCCAGAACGAGCTGCCTGACCCGTGGCTGACCGCCCACTCCTGGGCGGAAAAAACGGATACGGTCTATCCCGTCGAACTGGCCGGCAAGACCTACAGCGCCCGTCTGTACAAGCTGGCCGTCACGGGCTACGAGGGCCGCACGAACACGCTGAATCTGTTCGATCTCGACACCATTGATGAGAGCATCGTCCACGACGGCATCACGTTCGACAAGACCGACATCGACAAAAACCTGACGCTTTTCCTGTATCCCGATGACTCCGACGAGGCCGGACGCCGTCTGCGCGTCTACCAGCAGTACCTGATGGTTTCCGCCGGGGCCCAGCTGATTCTGGCCGAGTGCGCCGCCCGCGGCTGTGATTACCACGATCTGGCCGACTACGCCGCCATCCAGATCAACGACACCCACCCCAGCATGGTTATCCCCGAGCTGATCCGCCTGCTGGGGGAGAAGGGCATCGACTTTGACGAGGCCGTCGAGATCGTCACAAAGACCTGTGCCTACACGAACCACACCATTCTGGCCGAGGCGCTCGAAAAGTGGCCCCGCGCCTATCTGGACGCCGTCGTGCCGCAGCTCATGCCCATCATTGAAAAGCTCGACACGCTGGCCCGCACCCGCACCACCGACGAGAGTCTGGCCATCATCGACGGTGACGACCGCGTTCACATGGCCCACATGGACATCCACTTCACCCACTCGACGAACGGCGTTGCCTATCTGCACACCGAAATCCTGAAAAACAGCGAGCTTCACGGTTTTTACCAGCTCTACCCCGAAAAATTCAACAATAAGACCAACGGCATCACCTTCCGCCGCTGGCTGCTGGAGTGCGACCCGGCACTGACCGCCGAGATCGAAAAGCTCATCGGTTCCGGCTTCCGCAAGGACGCCGCCGAGCTTGAAAAACTGCTGCCCTACACGGAAAATGTCGATATTTTGCAACAGTTCTCCGCCGTCAAGGCGCAGAACAAGCGCGCACTGGCCGACTGGCTGCACCGCACGCAGAACATCACCGTTGACCCGGATGCAATGTTCGACATCCAGTCCAAGCGCCTGCATGAGTACAAGCGCCAGCAGCTGAACCTGCTCTACCTGATCCACCAGTATCATGAGATCAAGGCCGGGCATCTGCCCGCCACGCCGCTGGTCAGCATCTTCGGCGCCAAGGCCGCCCCGGCGTACACGATTGCCAAGGACATCATCCACGCCCTGCTGACCCTGTCTAAGGTCATTGCGGCGGATCCGGTCGTGTCGAAGTATCTGCAGGTCGTCTTTGTGGAAAACTACAACGTCACCGCCGCTGAGAAGCTCATCCCCGCCTGCGACCTGTCGGAGCAGATCTCGCTGGCCTCCAAGGAGGCGTCCGGCACCGGCAACATGAAGTTCATGCTCAACGGTGCGCTGACGCTGGGCACGATGGACGGTGCGAACGTCGAGATCTGTCAGCAGGTCGGCGATGAGAACATCTATATCTTCGGCCAGACGTCCGACCAGGTCATCCACCGCTATGAGATGGGCGACTATCAGGCCAGCCAGTGGGTGGAGGGTGACCCCAACATCCGCCGCGCCGTCGATTTCCTCGTCGGGCCGGAGATGCTGGCCGCCGGGCATGAGGAAAACCTGCGCCGCCTGCACGACGAGCTGGTCTGGAAGGACTGGTTCCAGACGCTGCCCGACTTCAACGCCTATGTGGTGCGCAAGGGTCAGGCCCTGAGCGACTACGCCTGCGACCCGCTGGGCTGGCGCAAAAAGTGCGTCATCAACATTGCCAAGGCCGGCCTGTTCAGCAGTGACCGCACGATTGCCGAGTACAACAAGGACATCTGGCATCTGGGCGAGTAATCCACCTCTATAAGCAACCGCATCCCCTGTCCGCACGGGCAGGGGATTTTTGCTTGTGTATGGCTTCTTTACATGGGATGCCGGATGCAAAGGTTTCCGCTGGGCGTTGAAACGTTTCCCTTGCAAACTGTCGCTCTACCTGCTACAATAAATGCAGACTATTTGTAAGGAGCGATCACTCATGAACTGGCATCAGGCCTGTGAGCTGCCCTATTACCACGGCAGCGACCTCGGCGCAAATCCAACGGCGGAGGAAACCACCTTCAAGCTGTGGGCTCCCACTGCCTGCGGGGTCGTGGTCTGCCTGTATGCCACCGGCACCGACGCCGAGCCGGGCGCGAAAGAGCTGGGCGTACACGAAATGCGCCGCGGCGATGGCGGCGTCTGGGCCATTGTGCTGCCCGGCAACCTGCACGGGACGTATTACATCTACCGCATCTACTTCCCGGATGGCCGCGTGCATGAGGTCGTGGATCCCTACGCCCGCAGCGCCGGGGTCAACGGCACCCGCGGCATGGTGGTGGACCTGACACAGGCCGCCCCCGACGGCTGGGAGCAGGACCGGCGCCCCGACATCCCGGCCCACGCCCGCAGCGTGTGGGAGGTGCATGTGGCGGACTTTTCCGCTGACGGGCACAGCGGTGTAAAACCGGAGTGGCGCGGCAAGTTCATGGGCTTCACGCCCGATGACACCACGCTGGACAACGACGGCGAACACCCGACCTGCCTGAATTATCTGAAAAATCTGGGCATCAGCCATGTGCAATTACAGCCCATCTACGACTACGCCACGGTGGACGAGTCCCGCCCCGACGGCGGCTACAACTGGGGCTACGACCCGCAGAACTACAACGTGCCCGAGGGCAGCTTTGCCACCGACCCGTTCCACGGCGAGGTGCGCGTCAAGGAGTGCCGCGCCATGGTCGCCGCGCTGCACCGCGCGGGGCTGGGCGTCGTGATGGACGTCGTCTACAACCACACCTACCACGGCGAGAGCAATCTGGAGCGCACCGTGCCCGGCTACTGGAACCGCCGCTGGCCCAACGGCATGATGACCAACGGCTCCGGCTGCGGCTGTGACCTGGCCAGCGAGCGCCCGATGGTGCGCAAATACGTGGTCGAGTCGGTGCTGTACTGGGCCACAGCCTACCACATCGACGGTTTCCGCTTTGACCTGATGGCGCTGGAGGACGTGGACACGATGAACGCCATCCGCGCCGCGCTGGACAGTCTGCCCGGCGGCGAGAGCATTTTACTGTACGGCGAGCCCTGGATGGGCGGCGGCACGAACCTTGAAGGCGGCGCACGCCCCGCCGACAAGCGCGCCCTCGACGCGCTGCATGAGCGCATCGGATTTTTCTGCGATGACACGCGGGACTGCATCAAGGGCAACGTCTTTGACGCGGCCAACGCGGGCTATGTCAACGGCGCACCGCAGCATGGCTACGATGTGCTGCACTCGGTCAGCGCGTGGCGCAGCGGCGCACACGGCTTCCGACCCAAGCGCGCCGGGCAGGTCGTGCAGTACGTCTCCGCCCATGACAACTACACGCTCTGGGACAAACTGGCCGCCGTGGGCCGCCGCGGCGATTACGACTGCCCCGACGCCGATTTGCTGGCACAGAACCGCATGACGGCGGGCATCTACCTGACCTGCCAGGGTCTGCCCTTTATGCAGGCGGGCGAGGAGTGGGGCCGCACCAAGCATGGCGACCACAACAGCTACAAGGGGCCGCTGGCCACGAACCGGCTGGACTGGACCCGCGCCCACCGCCCGGAGTTTGCCGCGCTGACGGCGTTTTACCGCGGCATGCTGGCCATCCGCCGCGCCTATCCGCGGCTGAGCGGTGCGGCAGGGGAGCCGGAGCCGTTTATTCTGGCGCTGCCGGGCTGGCTCATCGGCTTTGTGCCGGAGAACGACGGCACGGCCACGGCGGGTCAGCTGGCCGTCTACTACAACCCCGAGCGCACCCGCCAGTGGGCCAGCCTGCCCGCCGGTACCTGGCGCAAAGTAAGCGACGGCGTCCACGCCGGTGTGACACCCTTCGGCCCCTGCTTCCGGGATGCGTTGGAGCTGGCCCCGACGAGCGTGACGGTGCTGCTGGCGGAGTAAAAGTATAATCACGTTTCATGGGAGAGGGAGAGCCTCTCCCTTTTTGTTTGTCGCCCCTTTTATTGTGGCCTTGTAGGGAGGGGTCTTGACCCCTCCGCGGGGCGTCGAGGACGCCGCCCCCTACAGTGTGGCAACCCGTAAACTTTCCTGCTGCCGCAAGCGTCCGCGGCGGCCAGAGGGCTGGCCGCCCTACAAACTCCCGGCGACGGCGTTTGTAGGGGAGGGATTTATCCCTCCCGGAAAGCACACGTCCGCCTTACACCTCCGGGCCGGGCATGCCCGGCCCCTACAACCTTGTCATTTTGTTCACAAAAACTTTGTTTGACAGACTGTCCGATTTCCCTGTATAATAGATTTATGCGTTATACGATTTGTAGAATAGCCAGCCGCTGCTACAAAGTGTTTACCACACACGGACAGAAAAGGGAAAGGGAGGCCGTCACCATGAGCGACTACGCAGCCATTGAAAAGGAAGCCCGCATTTTTACCGAGGAATGTGTCACCAACAACCGCATTGATCCCACGCTGTTTGCCCAATATGACATCAAGCGCGGTCTGCGCGACAAAAACGGCAAGGGCGTGCTGGCGGGCATCACGAACATTTCCCGCATCGACGCCTTTGAGGAGCGCGACGGCCAGAAGGTTCCCTGCGAGGGCAAGCTCTGGTACCGCGGCTACAACGTCTATGACCTGATCCGCGGTCTGCGCGGCAAGCGCTATGCGTTTGAGGGCGCGGCCTATCTGCTGCTGCTCGGCGACCTGCCGAACAAAGAGCAGCTCGAGAGCTTCACCACCTGCCTTGCCAAATGCCGCGACCTGCCGACAAACTTTGTGCGCGACGTCATCATGAAAGCCCCCAGTCACGACCTGATGAACTCGCTGACCCGCAGCGTGCTGACGCTGGCCAGCTACGATGACGACATCGGCAAGACCGACCTGCAGACCCAGCTGGAACAGTGCATCAAGCTCATCAGCGTTTTCCCGATGCTGGCGGTCTACGGCTACCACGCCTACAATTACTATGAGTGCGGCGGCAGCATGTACATCCACCGCCCCGACCCGAGCCTGTCCACGGCGGAAAACCTGCTGAAGATGCTGCGTCCCGACCAGAAGTACACCGACCTCGAGGCCCACGTGCTGGACATTGCCCTGCTGCTGCACATGGAGCACGGCGGCGGCAACAACTCGACCTTCACGACCCGCGTCATCACCTCGTCCGGGTCGGACACCTACTCCGTCATTGCGGCGGCGCTTTCCAGCCTGAAGGGCCCCAAGCACGGCGGCGCGAACATCAAGGTCATGCAGATGATGGACGACATCCGCGCCCACGTCGCCGACCCGCTGGACGAGGAGGCCATGGCTGATTATCTGGGCCGCATTGTGGACCGCCAGGCGTTCGACCAGAAGGGCCTGATCTACGGCATGGGCCATGCGGTCTACTCGCTGAGCGACCCGCGCGCGGTGGTGTTCAAGAGCTTTGTCCACCAGCTGGCCGACGCCAAGGGCCGCAGCCGTGACTTTGAGTATTACAACACGATCGAGCGGCTGGCCCCGCAGGTCATTGCCGAGAAGCGCCATATTTATAAGGGCGTCTCGACGAACGTGGACTTCTACTCCGGCTTTGTATATGACATGCTGGGCATCCCGGTGGAGCTGTACACCCCGATCTTTGCGGTTGCGCGTATCGTCGGCTGGTCCGCCCACCGCATGGAGGAGCTTGTCAACGTGGATAAGATCATCCGCCCGGCCTACCAGAGCATCATGCAGACAAGGGAGTACGTGCCGCTGGAGGAGAGATAAAAGAGAAAAAAGAGAGAAGCATTTTCGCACAGGGCGAAGGTTCTTCTCTCTTTTTATTGCCTGCTTTAAAGCCTCCCGGGGAGCCTTTTAAGAGAATCCGTCCAAAACCACCTTCAGCTCTGCCCAGATGTCCTCCTGCGAGGCATTATAATAAAGGCTATCCGTATAGGGACGGCAATAGACTTGGTACAAAATGCCGTCCTGCGCAAAGTAGGCTCTGGACTGGATGTAGGGCCTCGAGTTCGGGTTGCTTGTACAGTGGGGGATCAGCGCGGTGTTGCCGTTGGCCATGGGGTAGCTTTCACATTGCCACGTCAACCCGGCACTTTTTTGCCAATACAAATCCGTGGCCATCTCCTTGGGCGCATCCCCAAGATAGGCAACTGCCATGATTTCTACATTGTAGCTATCCAAAAGCACACCCGTGCGCAGGTAGAGCTTGTCCGGTGTATCGCCGCGCCCGATGGGGATAAATCCGGCGGGATATTCCTGAAATTTCGGCATATATGGCATACCATCGTCATATTCATCCGGTATGTCGATCATGCCGGACGGATACATGGCAATCGACGGGAAAGTGCTTGTATCTCCCTCATCCAGCAGCGTGTTCTGCGCCAGCGGCAGACCAGTCGCGGCGGTCATTTCCACCCAGCTGTCGTACCCGCGTGCAGCCCGGGCGTACCAATCGGCGTAGTCCGCGTCGGTGGGGTGCAGCTGGCCGTTTATGCTGGCGTTCATCGGCAGCCAGCCATCGTCTGACATCTCCCCATTATGGTTTGCCACCATTCCCGCCAGCAAATCCTCATCCAGCGCAAAATACTGCCGCTCATACGTGATGGCGTACCCGGTGTTGGCCTCCGGCGCAAAGGACGGGCGCGGGTTTTCGCGCAGGTTCGTGAACTCTGCCGTGCCTGCCAGCACTCCGGCGGCGATCAGCAGCGGCGCGGCCAGGCAGATTGCCAGCTTCCAGCGCGGGTGCCGTGCGGGGGGCGCGTCGGGCAGGTGCTCAGCCACGGCGGGCCATAGGTCAACGCCTGCCGGGTGCAGGCCGCCGGTCAGCTTTTCGTGCAAATACGCTTCTTCGCGGTCATACTTCATAGTGTTCCCCCTCCTTCAATCGCTGCGCCAGCTGCTTTTTGGCGCGGTGGTAGCGTGTGCGCAGATAGGCGGCGGGCCGTCCGTGAATGCACGCCAGTGCGGCGTAATCCAGCCCGTCCAGCACACGCTCTAAGATCAGGGCCCGATCCAGCGGGGCCAGCGTGTTCAGCGCCGTGCGCAGCTCTTCGCTGATGCCGGGGTCCTGCTCCAACGGCTCCGGGGTGGGGTAGGCCGCCGCGCGTTTGGTTGCCCGCAGCATGTCCAGCGAGGTGCGGTAGGCGATGCGGTAGAGCCACGCGCGCTCGTTGTCGGTGCCGTCATGGCGCAGCGTGTGGCGCTGCTGCCACGCCTTGATGAAGGTTTTCTGCACAGCATCCTGTGCGTCGGCCTCGCACCCCAGCAGGCCGGTGCAGTACCGCAGCAGTGCAGCGGTATGGGCATGTACGAGCTTTTCTAAATCCTGTTCGTTTTGCATCGGCTCGCCTCCTTTCACCCTTATAACGCCGACGGGAGCAGGAATATGTCACAAATCAAGCATTTTCTTGGCCCCCTCCGGCGCAAGCGCCACCTCCCCCGTATCGGGAGAGTCTGTCTCGCAGAGGGAGGCAAGAAAAAAGAGCCCCGCGGGGCTCTTTTTTACATCAATGTGCTAAGACGGTATTTTTTATTTTCTTGTACACCGCATTTGCTGCCAGCGGCAGAACCAGGCCCGCGGCGGTGTAGGCAAGCCACCAGGCCCCGCCCGTAAAGTAAATCGGGAATGCGGCCAGAAGATACGGCTCTCCGCCTGTGGCCAGCAGGCCAAGCCAGGTCACGAGCTTGAAGCTCAAAAAGTGTAAAATCACAATCGGCATCGTCGCACGGCCCAGATAGGCCAGCACCGCGCGGACACAGGGCAGGGGAGCGGTCAGGCACGCGGCCTCCCGCACCAGCACCCAGCCCGCCAGGCTGGCAGCCAGCAGGAAAATCGGGCTGCTGTATCCATTGCCCGCCAGACCCACAGAGCCGAGCCGCCCCAGAATCAGCAGCACCGCAAAGGCCGCGGCGGCAAAAATACCGCGCTGGTACGCCGGTATGCTTTCCCGCGTCGTGCGCCGCAGGACCGTGCCCAGGTAGAACAGGCAGTAGCAGCTGGCCGCAATGCCCAGCCCCCACATATTCCATCCGGCCAGCCCGCAGCGCCAGCCCACCCACAGCAGCACGCCGGAAAAAAGTCCCTGCGGCAGCAGCGTATCGGCACCATGTAGCAGCCTTTGCAGAATAAATTCCACCAAAGCGTACAGAATAGATACTTGAAACAGTGCTTGGATGAACCACATCGCGCCGCCCAGCTGGGTGCCGCCGTCAAACACGCACCAGTGCACGGTGCGGCCAATCACATCCTTCACCGTCACGGGCGTTGTGACGGCATTGCCGGGAAGCTGCAAAATGCGCTCATCACTCGTCAAAATATTCAGCCTTAAAAACAGGTTGTTCAGCACGGTAAAGGCGGTGTTTGCCAGCACAAAGGGCAGCCAGAGCGTGACGGCTTTGCGCTTGATAAAGTGCACCGGCCCGCCGCGCATGCTGAAAAGCCAGCCGCTCAGCATAAAAAACAGGGCCATGTGGAACAGGTAGATGAAGTCCGTCCCGGGAAAGCCCGAATGCCCCAGCACCATAAGCACAATGCCGATGCCGCGCATACTATCTATTACAGGGTCACGCTGTTTTGCCATAAATCAGAACCTCACTGCGCGTTTTTGGCGCGGCATTTCGGGCAGATGTAGCGGATCGTCAGCGTGTAGCCGCGTACCTCGGTACCGATGGCGGACTCAATGTCGCGGATCAGCCCCACCACCGGCATGTCGGCCAAGTCGCCGCAGCTGTCACACAGCAGGTGGCCGTGGGGGGTCGGGTTGGCGTCGTAGCGGTCCGGGCCGTCGGGCATTTCCAGATGACCGATCTCACCGTCCAGCTCCATCAATTTCAGGTTGCGGTACACAGTGCCGCGCGCAATGTGCGGCATGGCCTGCCGCGCATGGCTGAAAATTTCGTCAGCGGTCAGATGCTCCGGGCATTTTTCACGCATGATCCCCGAAATCAGGGCGCGTTGGCGGGTCACGGGCAGACCTCCTTTTCTGATTTAAGAATATATCTTATTCAGATAGTACACTAAAATTTATGCTTTGTCAACCGTCTGTGCAAAATCGCCAAGATTCCATTCCGAATTTTTACTTGACCGGGGCTGTTTGTATGCTATAATAAAGTCAATATAAGACTTATTCCTATTTCAATGGAGGTATTCATTATGGAACTCAGAGGCAGCAAGACCGAGAAAAACCTGTGGGAGGCTTTCGCAGGTGAGAGCCAGGCCCGGAACAAATACACCTATTTCGCGTCCAAGGCCAAGAAGGAGGGCTATGAGCAGATCAGCGCCATCTTCACCGAGACCGCCAACAACGAGAAGGAGCACGCCAAGATCTGGTTCAAGCTGTTGATGGAAAACGGCGAGATCCCCGACACGCTGACCTGCCTGAAGATGGCCGCCGCGGGCGAGAACGAGGAGCACACCTCGATGTACCCGCGCATGACCGCCGAGGCGAAGGCGGAGGGCTTTACCCAGATCGCCGCGCTGTTCACGATGGTCGCCGCGATTGAGAAGGACCATGAGGAGCGCTACAAAGCGCTGGCCGCCAACATTGAGGCGGGCAAGGTCTATGCCCGCGAGACCGAGCAGGTCTGGCAGTGCCGCAACTGCGGGTTCGTCTATATCGGTCAGCACGCGCCGGTCAAGTGCCCGGTGTGCGCACATCCACAGAGCTATTTTGAACTGAAGAGCAGCAACTACTAAGTTTAGAGAAGAGATAACATCCGTTCCTGCACATTGAGCGGTAACAGATGCACGCGCATAATGCGAAAAGTCCGTTAAGCGTTTTAACGCAGCGCAATCTCCTCACTCCTATCTCCTCACTTTTTTTGCTTAACCCCTTGACAGTTCGTGTTTGACATGCTATATTGTTAGCGTTAGTTAAGGCTAACCGCAGCAAGTATCCGACCTTCGGAACAACCATAGCCCGCCCGGTGCGGTTCTCTCCCCGTGCTGGGCGGTTTTATGGGGCTGATAGTTAGCAGTCACTAACTATTGTAGAGGTAAGGAGTCGTCTCATGCAGCAATCGCGTGTCATCCCCAGCCCGCGCAGCTTCGCCTGCGACCTGGCCACCCTATGCGCTCCCACACTGGCGGGGCTCAAGCCTGCCAGCCTGTTCCGCTACCAGCCCGCGCCCGGGCAGGATGCCGCCGCCATGGCCGCCGCCTGGCACGCCGCGCTGTCGCCCCGCGGGGTCACGGTGCGGGTGCTTAGGCAGTGCCCGTGCACCGGGGCTGTGCTGGTCTATGTATACCGCCCGGCCCGTGTGGCCAGGCTGTTGGCAGCGCCGCACATGCTGGACTTTCTGGCAGGGGAGGGCTACACCCCCGGCACCGCAGACGAGCTGCTGGACCAACTGGCCGAAAGGCTCTGCTGCGAGGGAGATTTCCCGCATGAGATCGGCGTTTTTCTGGGCTACCCGCTGGCGGATGTCATCGGGTTCATCCAAAACCGCGGCAAAAACTTTACCGCGTGCGGCTATTGGAAGGTCTACACCGATCCCACCGCTGCGCAGGCAGAGTTTGACCGCTATAAAAAGTGCGAGCGCATCTACGCCCGCTGCTATTACAACGGCACCCCGATCAGGCGGCTGACAGTGGCCGCCTGACGATGCACCATAAAAATTATAAAAGGAGTAGTTATTTATGAGCAAGATCGCAGTTATCTATTGGAGCGGCACCGGCAACACCGAGGCCATGGCCGATTTGGTCGCCAACGCAGCTGCCGCCGCCGGCGCTTCTGTTGACAAGTTCACCGCCTCCGAGTTCAACGTTTCCTCCGCCGGCGACTACACCGGCTTTGCGCTGGGCTGCCCCGCCATGGGCGCCGAGCAGCTGGAGGAGAGCGAGTTCGAGCCGATGTACCAGGATCTGCGCGGCTCTCTGAGCGGCAAACCCGTTGGCCTGTTCGGCTCCTACGGCTGGGGTGACGGCGAGTGGATCCGCACCTGGGCCGAGGACGCCGAGGCCGCCGGTGCCCGTCTGGTCGTTGAGCCTGTCATGGCCAACGGCTCCCCCGACGGCGATGCCGAGACTGCCTGTGCAGCCCTTGGCGCCGCTCTGGCCAATGCCTGATTTTCTCCATATCCATCCATACCGGGAGGGGCAGCGATGCCCCTCCTTCTTTTTGTCTCCTAAAGCCTTCCCCCTCGGGGGAAGGTGGCCCCACAGGGCCGGATGAGGGACGGGCTTATCTTACCATCCGAAAACGGGCCATGACGGACGCTTCCCCCTCATCAGTCCGCTTCGCGGACAGCTTCCCCCCAAGGGGAAGCCTTTTAGTGCCCGGTACCCAAAAAGTTCCTACTTGACAAATGCGCGCAAAGTTAGTATATTCTAAGTCAAATTAGAAAACACTAACCGGGAGGTTTTTTATGGAAAACGTCATTATTGTTCTGATTCTGGTGGCTGCCGTCGGCTACGGCATCTACAGCTTTATCCACCATCTGCGCCACGGCGGCGGCTGCTGCGGTGAGCATGACGCCCCCGCTAAAAAGGTCAGGGCGGCGGACACCAACAAGAGCCACTATCCGCACTGCCTCGTCATGGGCGTGGACGGCATGACCTGCCAGAACTGCCAGCGCCGTGTGGAAAACGCATTGAACACCCTGCCCGACACGCTGGCCGAAGTGAACCTGAGCGCCCGGAACGTGACGGTCTGGACGAAGGCCGACGCCGACGAGGAGGTCATCCGCAAGGCCATCCGCGACGCAGGCTACCTGCCGCTGCGCACGAAGGAAAAGGTGTGATTTTTCGGGTATGTCCCGGCCTCTACCGCACTATGTAAAAAAGGAACAACCGCTTATGATGATCAACAAACGTCTGATTTCGATGATGGGCGACTCCAAACGGTACATTGCGTGGAATGTTGTGTTGCAATTCCTTGCGCTGCTGGCCAACATCGTGATGATCTTCGCCGTGTCCCGCTTACTGGCGGGGCTGCTGGACGGCACGCCGGACCTGCCCACCGCACTTCTGTACATTCTCGGTGCGCTGATCGTGCGCTTTTTCTGCACGCGCGGCGCGGCGTCGGCCAGCTACAACGCCAGCTGCACCGTCAAAAAAACGCTGCGCGCCGCCATTTATGAAAAGCTGCTCCGCCTGGGCGGCAGCTACACCCAGGCCGTGCCCACCGCGGAGGTTTTGCAGCTGGCGGGCGAGGGCGTCGAGCAGCTCGAGACCTACTTCGGCGCGTATCTGCCGCAGTTTTTCTACGCTATGATCGCACCGGTCACGCTGTTTATTGCGCTGGCCCCAGTCAGTCTGCACGCGGCGGTCATCCTGATGATCTGCGTGCCGCTCATCCCGGTTTCCATCGTGGCTGTGCAGAAATTCGCTAAAAAGCTGCTGGGCAAGTACTGGGGCCGGTACGCTGCGCTGGGCGACAGCTTTTTGGAGAACCTGCAAGGGCTGACCACGCTCAAGATTTATCAGGCCGACGAGGCCCGCCACGCGGCCATGAACCGTGAGGCCGAGCACTTCCGCAAGGTGACGATGAAGGTGCTGACGATGCAGCTCAACTCGATCATCGTCATGGACGTCATCGCCTACGGCGGCGCGGCGCTGGGCATCATCGTGGCCGCGCATGAGTTCAATGCAAACCGCGTAACATTGCCGGGCGCTCTCTGCATCATTCTGCTGTCGGCGGATTTCTTCCTGCCGATGCGCGCGCTGGGGTCGTACTTCCACGTTGCCATGAACGGCATGGCCGCCAGCGACAACATTTTCAAGCTGTTGGACCTGCCTGAGGGCAGCGCCAGGACCGCCCAGCTCGGCGCGGACTGCGCGATTGCCTGCCGTGACCTGCACTTTGGCTACACGCCTGAAAAAGAAACGCTGCATGGCTTAAATCTTGACTTCCCGCAGGGCAGCTTCACCGCGCTGGTGGGCGAGAGCGGCTGCGGCAAGTCCACGATTGCCGCCGTGCTGACCGGGCGCGTGTCCGGCTACACGGGGCATGTGACCATCGGCGGGCAGGAGCTTTCCGCCGTCAGCGAGGCCAGCCTGCTAAAAAATGTAACACTCGTCAGCCTGGGCAGCCACCTCTTTAAAGGTACGGTTGCCGACAACCTGCGGATGGCCGCGCCCGGCGCAGACGACGGTGCGCTGTGGGGCGCGCTGGAGCAGGTGAATCTGGCGGACTTCCTGCGCTCGATGGACGGACTGGACACCCCGCTGACCGAGGGCGGCGGCAACCTGTCTGGCGGCCAGCGGCAGCGGCTGGCATTGGCCCGCGCACTGCTGCATGACAGTCCCGTCTACATTTTTGATGAGGCAACGTCCAACATCGACGTGGAGAGCGAGATTGACATCATGGCGGGCATCCACCGGCTGGCCGGGCGCAAGACGGTCATCCTGATTTCCCACCGCCTTGCCAACGTGACAAAGGCAGACAATATTTACGTGCTGGATCACGGCCATCCGGCGGGGCAGGGCACGCACGAGGCACTGCTGGCGCAGGGCGGGCTGTACGCCGACCTGTGGAACCGCCAGCAGGCACTGGAAAACTACGGAAAGGAGGCACAGTGATGGAAAACAAACGTACTCGCGGCAATTTCAACGTCATGTACCGCCTTGTTGGGCTGATACGCCCTCTCGCCCCGGTCATGGTCTGCGCCGTTCTGCTGGGTGTAGCGGGCTTTCTCTGCGCCATCTTCATCCCGGTTCTGGGTGTGTATGCGCTGCTGGACAGCCTGCACTTTTCTGTGCCCGTTGTGCTCAAAACCGCCTGTATTTTGCTGCCGATTCTGGCCGTGGCCCGCGGCGTGCTCCACTACGCGGAGCAGGGCTGCAACCATTTTATTGCGTTCAAGCTGCTGGCGCTCATCCGGGACAAGGTCTTTGGCGTGTTGCGCCAGCTGGCCCCCGCCAAGCTGGAGGGCCGCGACAAGGGCGACCTGATCGCCGTGCTGACCGCTGACATTGAGCTGCTGGAGGTTTTTTACGCGCACACGATCTCGCCCATCTGCATTGCCGTCATCGTAAGCGTCGTTATGGCGTGCTTTATGGGCAGCTATGCACCCGCGCTGGGGCTGTACGCGGCGCTGGCCTATGCGGTCATCGGCATCGGCGTGCCCGTGGCAGCCGCCAGAGGTGCGCGCAAATCGGGCGAGAGCTTCCGCGCGGAGTTCGGCACGCTGAACGGCTTTGTGCTGGACAGCCTGCGTGGCGTGCGGGAGAGCCTGCAATACAACGACGGCGCACATCGGCTGGCGCAAATCAACCAGCGCACCGACGCGCTGGCCGGGCAGGAGCGCCGCCTGAAGGAGGCCGGCGGCACGGCACAGGCCGTGACCGGGGCCATCATCCTGCTGTTGGACGCCGGTATGCTGGCGCTGGCGGGCAGCCTGTTCATGGCGGGTGCCATCGGGTTTGACGGTGCGCTCGTCAGCGTTGTGACACTCATGAGCAGCTTCGGCCCGGTCATCGCGCTGGCGAATCTCGGCACCGGGCTGCAAAGCACCTTCGCCGCGGGCAACCGCGTTCTGGATATTCTCGATGAGCAGCCCGCTGTGCGCGAGGTCACCGATGGCAGGGACATTGTGTTCCGCGGTGCCGACGCCCGCCGCGTGACCTTCGGCTACCGCGACAGCGAGATTTTGAAGGAGGTCAGCCTGCACATCCCGGAGCACGGCATCGTGGGCATCACGGGCCGCAGCGGCAGCGGCAAATCCACACTGCTCAAGCTGCTCATGCGGTTCTGGGACACGGATTTAGGCCGGGTCGAGATCTCCGGCGAGAACATCAAGGGCATCAACACGGCGTCGCTGCGCGCAGCGGAGAGCTTCGTCGAGCAGGACACCGTGCTGTTCCATGACAGTATTGAAGAGAATGTCAAAATTGCCAACCGGAACGCGACCCATGAGCAGGTCGTGGCAGCCTGCAGGAAGGCGTCCATCCACGACTTTATCATGACGTTGCCGCAGGGCTACGACACGCCCGTCGGGGAGCTTGGCGATACCCTCTCGGGCGGCGAGCGGCAGCGGCTCGGTGTGGCGCGGGCATTTCTGCACGATGCACCGTTCATTCTACTGGACGAACCGACGAGCAACCTCGACAGCCTGAACGAGGCCGTCATCTTGCGCAGTCTGGCCGAGGAGCGGGCCAGCAAGACCGTGGTGCTTGTATCCCACCGCGCCTCGACGATGCGAATTGCTGACACGACGTACTCTGTGGAAAACGGGAGGATGAGCTGATGGCCGTTACGAACACTGTAGGAGGCGGCGTCCCCGACGCCCCGGAGAAGAAGCGCCAACAGGAAAAGGCCACTGTCGGCCTGATGATTGAGCTATACTGCCGCGGCCATCACGGAACGCCCAAGGGCCGGCTCTGCCCTGACTGCGCGGTCCTGCGAGACTACGCCGACGCGCGGGTGGACCACTGCCCGCATATAGCGACCAAAACGTTCTGCAGCGTCTGCCAAACGCACTGCTACAAGCCCGAGATGCGGGAGCGCATCCGCCAGGTCATGCGCTGGATCGGTCCGCGGATGCTGTTCCACCATCCCGTTTTGGCGGTGCGGCATCTGGCAGAGACGCGGAAGCAGAAAAAGGGGCAATAAGATATTGAATATGCCGGAAGGGGAGAGAGGTCCCTCCGGCTTTTTTGCTGTCGGTAGGGGCCGGGCACGCCCGGCCCTCGGCCTTCCCGCAAGTGCGGCGTTACAGGTAGGCTGCGGGCGGGGCATGCCCCGCCCCTACCGGGTGGTTTCCGTAAGCGCGCATCACTGCCCGGCTTCTGCCGTGATGCTTTCACAATTTGTTCAAAGCTGCACAATTTAAGTTAGTAATAACTATCTACTTTTCACAAACCTGTTTGGTTAGCCTAACTTTCGTATTGACATCGGGAGTTAGTGGTGGTAAACTACCATTGTAAGCGGTTAGAGCGTTCTAACCGCATGCTTTTGCTCCATGCGTTAGCATAGGCTAATATATTGCAGAATCGCAAAAGGAGAGTGTGTGGAATGCCTTTAACGATGACTAAAGCAGGCGATACCGTTACCATCCGAAAGATCACCGGCAAGGATGAGGTCCGCCAGCATCTGGCCGAGCTTGGCTTTGTCGTGGGGGAGACCGTTACCGTGGTCAATGAGATCAGCGGCAACCTCATCCTTCAGGTCAAGGAAGCGCGCATCGCGCTGGATAAGACCCTGGCCATGCGCATTATCGTTGCGTAAAAAATTTGGAATCACAGCCCCTCGGCTGTTTGATCGATTGTACCAAGAGGAGGAACGAAGTATGAAGACTCTGAAAGATGCACAGGTCGGCGAGACCGTCACCGTTGCCAAGCTGCACGGCGAGGGCCCTGTCAAGCGCCGCATCATGGACATGGGCCTGACCAAGGGCACCAAGGTTTACGTCCGCAAGGTCGCACCTCTGGGCGACCCGATGGAGCTGACCGTCCGCAACTACGAGCTCAGCGTCCGCAAGGCTGACGCCGAAATGATCGAAGTTGAGTGAGTTCTGAAAAAGTAAAGAAAGGGGTTTAACCAAATGGCAATTAAAATTGCTCTGGCAGGCAACCCGAACTGCGGTAAAACCACCCTGTTCAACAGCCTGACCGGTTCTAACCAGTATGTCGGCAACTGGCCCGGCGTTACCGTTGAGAAGAAGGAGGGCAAGCTCAAGGGGCACGACGACGTCGTGATCCAGGATCTGCCCGGTATCTACTCTCTGTCTCCCTACACGCTGGAGGAGGTCGTTGCCCGCGGCTACCTCGTCAATGAGAAGCCCGACGCCATCCTGAACATCATCGACGGCACCAACATCGAGCGTAACCTCTACCTGACCACCCAGCTGATCGAGCTCGGCATCCCCGTTGTCATGGCCGTCAACATGATCGACCTCGTCCGCAAGAACGGCGACAAGATCGACCTGAAGAAGCTGTCCAACGAGCTGGGCTGCGAGGCCGTCGAAATTTCCGCCCTGAAGAACGAGGGCAGCGAGAAGGCTGCCGAGCTGGCCGTTGCCGCCGCCAAGAAGGGCAAGGCAGGCGAGCTGCCTCACGTCTTTACCGGCAGCGTTGAGCACGCCATCGCCCACATTGAGGAGTCCATTCAGGGCAAGGTCGATGACCGCTTCCTGCGCTGGTACGCTGTCAAGCTGTTTGAGCGCGACGACAAGGTCCAGGCTGAGCTGAACCTGAACAAAGAGCTGCTAGACCACATCGATGCCCACATCACCGACTGCGAGAAGGAAATGGACGATGACGCCGAGAGCATCATCACCAACCAGCGCTACGCTTACATCAACGGCGTTGTTGACAAGGCCGTCAAGAAGAAGCCCCGCACCGAGAACCTGACTGTCTCCGATAAGATCGACCAGTTCGTCACGAACCGTATTCTGGCGCTGCCGATCTTCGCAGCCATCATGTGGCTGATGTACGCCATCTCGATGGGTACCTCCGTTGCGGACGGCGGCATCGGTATCGGCACCTTTGCCACCGACTGGACGAACGATGTTCTGTTCGGCGAGATCGTCCCGAATGCCCTCGGCGGCTTCCTGGAGAGCATCGGTGTTGCTGGCTGGCTGTACGGCCTTATCATGGACGGCATCGTCGCCGGTGTCGGCGCGGTCCTGGGCTTCGTTCCCCAGATGCTCGTTCTGTTCTTCCTGCTGTCCATTCTGGAGGATGTCGGCTACATGGCCCGTGTCGCCTTCATCATGGACCGTATCTTCCGCCGCTTCGGCCTGTCCGGCAAGAGCTTCATCCCCATTCTGGTCGGCACCGGCTGCGGCGTTCCCGGCGTTATGGCTTCCCGTACCATCGAGAACGAGCGTGACCGTCGTATGACGATCATGACCACCTGCTTCATTCCCTGCGGTGCCAAGATGCCCATCATCGGCCTGATTGCAGGTGCTCTGTTCGGCGGCAGCAGCTGGGTCGCCACCTCTGCTTACTTCATCGGCTTTGCAGCCATCATCATCTCCGGCATCATCCTGAAAAAGACGAAGCTGTTCGCCGGTGATCCTGCTCCGTTCGTTATGGAGCTGCCCGCTTACCATGTGCCCGCATGGGGCAACGTCCTGCGCGCTACTTGGGAGCGCGGCTGGTCCTTCATCAAGCGTGCCGGCACCGTCATTCTGGCTGCCACCATCATCCTGTGGTTCCTGCAGGGCTTCGGCTTCGAGAACGGCGCGTTCACGATGGTCGAGGATCAGGACAACTCCATCCTGGCTATCGTTGCAAGCGCAATTTCCTGGATCTTCATCCCGCAGGGCTTCGGCAACTGGCGTGCAACTGTCGCGTCCATCTCCGGCCTGATTGCCAAGGAGAACGTCGTCGGTACCTTCGGTGTTCTGTATCACTATGCTGACGAGCTGTCTGAGAACGGCGATGAGATCTGGCCTGAGGTTGCTGCCAGCTTCACCGCGATCTCCGCTTACAGCTTCATGATCTTCAACCTGCTGTGCGCTCCCTGCTTCGCTGCTATGGGCGCCATCAAGCGCGAGATGAACAACGGCAAGTGGACTGCCATCGCCATCGGCTATATGTGCCTGTTTGCCTACTGCGCTTCTCTGGTCGTCTATCAGATCGGCGGCCTGATCACCGGTGAGGTCAGCTTCAACATCTTCACCATTGTGGCAATCGCCATCATCGCTTTCACGATCTACCTGCTGTTCCGCCCCAACAAGTACGTGGGTGTCAGCGAGGTTCAGTTCGATTCCAAGAAGGCTGTTGCTTCCAAGTAATCTTGAATGTATAATAATACCGTATTCTTCCGGAAAGGAGCGGACTTTTTATGATGGAATTTTTAGCTGCTAATTTCAACCTGCCTACGATCATCGTTTCGATTATCGTCTTCGGCGGTACCGGCTGGCTTATGTACCATGAACACAAGACCGGCGGCCTCGGCTGCTGTGACGGCTCCTGCGGGGGCGGCGGCTGCGGCAGTCACGGCGGCTGCACAGGTAATTGTAAGACCTGCGGCGGTGCCTGCCACAGTAAGTAAAGCATAAGTGCCTGAAGGGGGCGCGGGTCCGTTCGTGGCCCGCGCCCCCTTTTAGTTTGGTATAAGGAGAGATGTGCCTTGACCCTGACCGATTCCAACCTGCGTTATCTGCTGGCCATCCACCATCTGGCGCAGCAAAGCACCGAGGTCTCGCCGCTGGCACTGGCGCAGGCCATGGGCGTGACCAAGCCCAGCGTCACCAGCATCCTGACCAGCCTGATGAAGCAGGGGGTCATTGTGCGGCGGCGGTACGGCAAAATTTACATCACGGACCGCGGCGTGCTCTACGCGCGCTATTACGACGAGCTGGTCGAGAAGATTTTGCAGCACTTCCCGCTGACGGGCGAAGGCTTCACCCCCGAGGAATGCTACAGTGCCGCGGTGGCCATGGCCGTGTCGCTGCCCGCAAGGGAGATCGACGAGAAGTGCGAGAGCTTGTACGGGGAGGATTGTAGGGAGGGGTCTTGACCCCTCCGCGGGGTGTCGAGGACGCGGCCCCCTACAGTAGGGGAGGGATTTATCCCTCACGGGAGGGTCAAGACCCTCCCCTACAAATCACCCATAAAAATTCCCTTTGCAAATTCTATTGCACACCGCCGCGAATTGTGGTAAAGTAAATTTATATAGGTATAAACGAGGGGGAACCATAATGCAGCTGAATCCGCATTACGCCGAGCTGAACGAGAGCTATCTGTTCAGCACCATTGCCCACAAGGTAGCCGACTACCAGAAGGCCCATCCCGAGGCAGACGTCATCCGTCTGGGCATCGGCGACGTCACCCTGCCGCTGGCGGCATCCGTGACAGAGGCCATGCACAAGGCCGTTGAGGAGCAGGGCCACAAGGGTACGTTCCACGGCTATATTCCCAGCGAGCAGGGCTATGAGTTCCTGCGCGACGCTATCCGCAGGTATTACGCGGGCCACGGTGTCGAGCTGGACATGTCCGAAATTTTCATCTCCGACGGTGCCAAGAGCGACCTGGGCAACCTGCTGGACCTGTTCAGTCAGGACAACACGATCCTTGTTCCCGACCCGGTCTACCCGGTCTACGTCGATGACAACGTGATGGCGGGCCGCAAGATTCTCTACCTGCCCGCCACGGCGGAGAACGGCTTCCTGCCGATGCCGGACGAGGCCCCCCACGCGGACATTGTCTACATCTGCAGCCCCAACAACCCCACCGGCGCGACCTACTCCGTCGAGCAGCTCAAAGCCTGGGTCGCCTGGGCGAAGGCCCATGACGCGGTTATCCTGTTTGACGCCGCATACGAGTGCTTCGTCTCCGAGCCGGGTCTCGCCCGCAGCATCTTTGAGGTCGAGGGCGCGAAGGAGGTTGCCATCGAGGTGTGCAGCTTCTCCAAGATCGCAGGCTTCACCGGCACGCGCTGCGGCTACACCGTCGTGCCGCAGGCGCTGGCCGGCGGCAAGCTGAACAAGATGTGGCTGCGCCGCCAGACTACGAAGTTCAACGGCGTCGCCTATGTTGTGCAGCGCGGTGCCGAGGCCGTCTTTACCGACGAGGGCATGAAGGAGATCCAGCAGAACCTCGACTACTACCGCGCCAACGCCGCTGTCATTGCGGCAGCGCTGGACGAGGCCGGTGTCTGGTACTGCGGCGGCAAGAACAGCCCCTACATCTGGCTGCGCTGCCCCAACGAGATGGGCAGCTGGGAGTTTTTTGACTGGCTGCTCGAGCATGCCCACGTTGTGGGCACCCCCGGCGAGGGCTTCGGCCCCTGCGGCAAGGGGTATTTCCGTCTGACGGCGTTCGGCGATGCCGAGCGCACCAAGGAGGCCGCCGCACGCATCAAAGCGGCGCTGGCCACACTGTAATATTGCGGGAGGGTTTACACCATGAAACCAAATGAAGAAATCATGGAATTTCTGAAAGAGAATCCCACCTTCTACCTTGCCACCGTCGATGGCTATCTGCCCCGCGTGCGTCCCATCGGTTTTGCCATGTGGTACAACGGCCACCTGTGCATTGCCCTGGGCAAGCACAAGGCCGCCTACAAGCAGCTTTTGGACAACACGAACCTCGAGATCTGCGCCGCCAATGACCGCGGCGAGTGGCTGCGCGTGCAGGGCACGGCGAACTTTGACAACAGCCCCGAGGCCCAGGCCGCCGCGTTCCAGGTCATGCCCCAGCTGGCCGACATGTATAATGAGGAGACGGGCAACAAACTCGGCATCGTCTACCTCGACCATCTGTCCGCCAAACTCTTCTCGATGTCCGGCACGGTAAAGGACATTATGAGCTACTGATACTTATAAAACAGGGCAGCCCCGGTATGCGTTGTGCATACCGGGGCTGCTTTTTGTTGTAGGGAACGGACGCAAGCTCCCTGCTGGTAAGACAGTAAAATCAAATTTCTTGGAACAGGCATGATTTCGGTCATGCCTGTTCCGCTTTTAGCAGCTCATCCACGGGAATATAGCTCACAAGATCGTACTCGATGCACATATTTGTAAATTCAACCGTTTCGGTTCTTGCCATTATGTTAAAACTCCTTCATCAAAAAAGTAAAACGGATTTACCACATTCTCTGCCCCGAACACTTTTATCGCCATCCGATACATGGCTCTTGCGTGGATACGGTCATGCCAGATAAAACGGCGCAGGACTTTATGCAGTGACCAATCCTCACCATAGCTGCCTTTTCTGACGGTATTTTGCAGAAAATCAGGGTTAGATTCAAGCGATTCAAATCCCCGCTTGCGGCATTCGTATATGTTGCCGTCATGATCGGCATCCACAGCAATCTCCGCAAAATAATATGTATTCACATTCTTTGTATGCTCGTACATTTCATTTGCTGTGCGGGGGACTCGTCCGTAAAAGGTCTTGCGTTCCGGTGCGGCGGCTGCGTTCTTATCCGGGATAGATTCGTACAATGCAAGGAAATCCTTTGCTGACTTCAACGCAAGGGTTTTAAGCGTCTCATATTCTTCTATTGTCAGTTGTGCTTGTTCGCTTTCAAAAAGCACATCGGAATCCGCATCCCGAATTGTAAGCTCGGAGCATTTTTCTCCGACGATCACGATTTCCGCTTTGCCCTCGGCCTCCATGCCCAGCCAGTTGCAATAAGAAACGATTTCCTGTGGCATCTTTGCCTTTGCGATTTCAAGGCTTTCGCCACGGGTATATGCACCGACAAAATTTGTGGCATAAAGCAAGGTGTCGTTGCCATTATGCTCCCATACGCAGTTAATTATCATAACGCTCCTCCGACCTGAGGTTGCTCCGAAGATCAATACTCGTTGACCGCTTTAAGGTCCTCCTCTGGATTGCTGTCCATATTGAATGTAAATGACAATAAATTTTCCATCCGACGAAGCTCTCACTTGTGTGTACACACATTGTAGCACGGCGATAGCTCGGTTCTCAATAGGCTTTTCAAAAGTCAGCACTTTAAAATGTAACTTTCCTGTGTTCACAAGCCGATTTGATGGTTTTTATGCAGCCGGACATACTCTGCATTGAAATCCCCACCTATTGGTTTTACCGTTTTGTGGGGTAATTAGCTTAATCGCAAATATTCATGCTCATCAGGGAACGATATTCATCATAGCGTGATTTGCTGTTTCGTGGGGATTTACCACGAGAATGACTACTACTTCACCCGTTTCACTATCCTTGCCTTACAGAGCAGAAAACAAGCGTTTTTCGACCCTTAAACGCACAAAAACAGGCGGCATCCAACCGAAGTTGAATGTCGCCTGTTTTGTCTGATCCTGTTTCGCAGTTGCCGATTTCGCAATTCTCTCAAATTACTGTCTTACCGGCACACGCCTCAGGGAGGCCGTTTGTTACTTTACTTCTCCTGCGCGGCAAACAGCTGCGGAGCGGCCTTGTAGATCAGCACGGCCGCAATCGTCGTCAGGATGGTCTCGGGCAGCATGTAACTGCCGTTGTAGGTCAGGCTGTAAGTCCAGGCGGGCAGACCGTCGCTCAGGTTGCCCCAGATCAGCACGCCGGACAGGAAGCTGCACAGGAAGCGGATGCCGCACACCGCTGCCGTGCCGACGGCCACGCCGACCAGACGGTTCTTGAACGGCTTGGCAATCGCACCGGCCAGGCCCAGCAGGGTGAAGGCCAGCACATAGTCCAGCAGGATCATGCCCACCAGCGGCAGCAGGCCGGGAGCCGGAGGCGCGTAGAAGCCCAGCAGCATCTGCAGCAGGCTGTTGACGAAGCCCGTGAACAGTCCCCATTTTGTGCCGTGGCGGTAGGAGACCAGGATGAACGGCAACATGCTCAGCAGGGTGATGGAGCCGCCGTTGGGCATCTCAAAAATTTTGATGTTCGCCAGCACGGTGCCCAGGGCAATCATCAGGGCGCACTCCACGAGAGTGCGGGTCTTGGAATAGGTTTTGGACATGGTATCCACTCCTCAAAAAATGTAACGTAAAAACAGGAAAGCGCCCGCAAGGTACACTTGCAGGCGCAAAAGCGTTATGACGTGTTGGGTCAAACTTCCTACGCCGGCATTGCCCGGATCAGGTTCAAGGCGACCCGAAACTGCGGTTTGTTTCGATCTCAGCCGAGGATGCCCCTCAGCGCCCCTGTTTTTATGTCCAAACCTATTATACACGCCCACCGCTGATTGTCAAGCCTTTCAAATTTTATCCACACGATTCCCCCCAGGTTTTACACGCTTTCTTCAATGTTCTTTCATCTGTACCAGGTATACTGCAGCTGTACTCAAAAAACACCCAGACAGGAGTGATCGATAGGAAGAAAAAGCGTATTCTCTGCGGGGCTATGGCCGCCGCCATGACCGTTTCCGGCTATTCCGCCACCGTTGACGACAGCAGCGCCAGCGTGAGTGACAGCTTCAGCGAGTATGCGGCTGCAAAATCCTAAAGCCTTCCCCCGTGGGGGAAGGTGGCCCCGCAGGGCCGGATGAGGGGCAAGCTACCGATTGCGAACCGCAAACGGGCAGCCATGGCAAGCTCTGCCCTCATCAGTCACCTTACGGTGACAGCTTCCCCCTCGGGGGAAGCCAAAAAGCGGACACCCAATCAGGTGCCCGCTTTTTTATCGGTAAAATTTACTTGCTGATCTTGATCAGATCCGCGCCCGGCTCCACGGCACCGGAGGCCACGACCTCGACGTCCTTGAAATCATCGGTGTTCGTGACGACGGTAATCACCACGGCGGGGTGAGCGGCAGCCGCGATTTTGTCCAGATCCATCTCCAGCAGCAGATCGCCCTTCTTGACCTTGTCGCCCTCCTTGACCTTCGGGCTGAAGCCGTCGCCCTTCATCTCGACGGTGTCAACGCCGACATGGATCAGCACCTCAACACCGGCAGTGGTCAGGATGCCCAGCGCGTGGCCGCTGTCGGGGGCCTGGGTGATCTCACCGTCCGCGGGGGCGTAAATTTTGCCCTCGGTAGGGTCGATGCCGCAGCACTTGCCCAGGATGCCCTGTGCAAACACCTCGTCGGGGATGTTCTCCATCGCCACAACGGTACCCTTGGCATCAGCAGCCAGGGTCACGGGGAAGGCTGGGGCCGCGGGGGCGGCAGGCTCGGCAGACTTTTTCAGAAAATCAAAGAAACCCATCGTAAAGCTCTCCTTCATCAGCCCGGTCAGGCGGGCGTATTTGTAATATATTATACCCCGCCTTGCCCCAAAAGGCAAGGCAGGCAAGGGAAACTTGCTTCGCTCACATCCGCCCCTTCACAGCGCGGATGGCCTGCCAGGTGATGCGGGCGATCTCCGCCGCGGGCGGCTGAAAACCGGCCTCCTGCCAGGCTACAATCGTGCCAAAGCAGCCGTTCACCGCAAAGGCCAGCATATATTTCTGCTCCTCGGTGCCGCCATCGGGTGCAAACTCGCCCAGGCAGCGCTCTGCAATCAGCTTTTTGGCGTTGCGGGTGAACTCCGACTCCCAGCTTTTGCCGTAGAGGGCCTGACAGAGGTCGGGGTTCTCGGTCATGTAGGTGAACAGCGCCACCAGCGCGGGGGGCGCGTCCTCCTGCGAGATGCTGGGGATCAGGGTGTCCATCAGGTCGTTCAGCCGTGCCAGCTGGGCGGCCTCCATCTGGTCCATCAGGGCATAAATGTCCGCGTAGTGAAAATAGAATGTGCCGCGGCTGATCCCTGCCAGCTCGGTCAGCTCCCGGACTGTAATTTCCCGCAGACTTTTCTGCTGCAACAGCGTAATAAGCGCCTGGTAGAGCCGCTGCTTGGTCATGCGCACACTGCGGTTTGCGTCCCCTTTGGCGTTCATCGTATGCACCGCCTTCCTCGCGATTTACTACTTTAAGAATAGCGTTTTTTTGCCCCGATGTCAAGGATTTTTAAACTATTTATCCAAAAATGTCATTCGTTGTGGAGTAAATTTTATAAACATTGCAGTTTACGCATTTTGCCGGATGTGGTACACTGAAACAGGGAAGTGATAGTATGAAAATTGACCGTGCCCGTGCGCAAAAAGCCTTTGCCGACTATGCCGCACACTACAACGCCGCTGACGCCAAGGTCAAATTGAAAATCGACCATACCTACCGCGTAGCGGCGCTCTGCGCCCGCATTGCCCAAAGCCTGGCCCTGCCGCCGGAGGATGTCGATCTGGCGTGGCTGTCCGGCATCCTGCACGATGTAGGTCGCTTTGAGCAGCTGCGCCGCTATAACACATTTATTGATGCACAGTCGGTCAGCCACGCCGCGCTGAGCGTCGCGGTGCTGTTCGACGAGGGACGCATCCGGGACTATCTGGACGATGCCGATGCCGACGCACTGCTGCGCACCGCTGTGGAATGGCACAGCGCGTTCCGTCTGCCGGAGACGCTGGATGACCGCACTCGTCTGTTCTGCCAGATTTTGCGCGACGCCGACAAGATCGACATTCTGCGGGTCAACGTCGAGACACCGATGGAGGAAATTTACAACGTCAGCACCGCGGCGCTGCGCCGGAGCCCGGTGACGCCCGCCGTGCTGGACGCCTTTTACGCCCACCACTGCGTGCTGCACAGCTTAAAGCAGTACCCCGCCGACAACGCCGTCGGCCATGCGTCGCTTGTGTTTGAGCTGTGCTATCCAGAGAGCCTGCACATCGTGGACGAGCAGGGCTGGCTGTGGCGGCTGCTGGATTTTAAAACTGATAACCCGGACACCGCCGCCGCGTTTGCCGCCATCCGGGACGAGCTGCACCGCTGGCTGAACGCGCAGTCGGCGTGAGCTGATACTCAAAAAATGCATTGTAGGGGTGAGCAGTGCTCGCCCCTACAGTCTTTATATGGCAGAATTGGTGTTTTTTTGACACGCAAAAGTGCCGCGAGGAAGCTCCCTCACGGCACTTTTGCGTTTTTTATGGTTCTTTCCGCTTGCGGGCGTGGGCAAACAGCAGTTTCCACCGGGCGTTCCATTTGACGGCGTGGACGGGGTGCTTCATCTCCCCGCAGCGCGCAGGGGTACATCATCTGCAAAACGACCACATCGCTGCGCTTTAAATGGATGTTGTATTTTTGGTTGATGCAGCGGCGGCAATAATTCATATCGGCAATTTCATGGTTTGACAACATAGAAGGACTCTTGCAATCGCATACGCAGCCCGCCCGCAGGCAGACAAAGGGCCGTAGAACGCCCTTTACTTTCCGTCGTATCGTTTCTTCCTATTGTTATGCAATATATTATATCTGTATTACAGATAAATGTCAATATCTGTCTCCAAGATAACGATAATAGTCGTAAGGAGGTAGTCAACCTAGGTGTTGTACTGGGTGCCGGGGCAGGCGTATTGCAGATAATACGTACCGTTGT
>ERZ1026903.69-NODE-69-length-58374-cov-62.234383_pt1 | contig 58374 bp, 39 predicted proteins | sample MGYA00380180_ERZ1026903 | MGnify/ENA primary metagenome ERZ1026903 (study PRJEB33269, sample SAMEA4719816) | human gut metagenome | biome: human-associated habitat; feature: organic feature; material: feces | place: Cameroon | collected 2013-10 ... | reverse complement strand
CCCCTTGGGGGAAGGTGGCCCCGCAGGGCCGGATGAGGGGCAGGCTCCCGCTGCCGCCCTTCCCCGGGTTACCACCCGCGGAGACTCCCGCTGCCGCCAACATCCGCGGAGGGGTCAAGACCCCTCCCTACGGACCGAACCATTGACGGATGTCCGCGTAACCCCCCGGGCCGGGCATGCCCGGCCCCTACCGCGCGGCGGCCCGGGAACGGGTGCCCACGTAAACCCCACAGCGTTTCCATATCCCCATCCGTAGGGCGGGGTGCCCCCACGCCGCCGCGGCCTCCCGCTGCCGCCCATTCCCCGGGCAAACCGCAGGGGGCGGCGTCCCCGACGCCCCGCGAAACCTTGCGCTGCCGCCATACAGCCCTTGCCTTCCCCCTCGGGGGAAGGTGGCCCCGCAGGGCCGGATGAGGGGCAGGCTCCCCCCTGCCGCCCATTCCCGGGCAACCCGTAGGGGGCGGCGTCCCCGACGCCCCGCGGAGGCTTGCGCCGACGTCCTTCCCCGGGTTACCACCCGCGGAGACTCCCGCTGCCGCCAACACCCGCGGAGGGGTCAAGACCCCTCCCTACGGGCCGAACCATTGACGGCTGCCCACGCAAACCTGCGGGCCGGGCATGCCCGGCCCCTACCGCGTAATAATCCCACTCATCTCTACACTACTTAAAAAGGAGGCTCCCACCATGCGCAACCGCCATCTTGCCGCCATTCCCCTCGCCGCGCTTCTGCTCACCGCCTGCGCGTCCGCCACGGATACGGCACCCCTGACCACCCCAACCCCCGAACCCACCGCTACCGCTACCCCGACCCCCGCCGCCGGGGACTTCGCCTGGCTGAACCGCCACGACAGCAGCTTCAACAGCGGCGACGCCTACTATGAAATGGTCTACCGCAACCACGGCGGCCTGCTGCTCAAAACCGACTACGCCACCGCCGCACAGACCGTCGCCTGCACCGTGCCCGGCTGCACCCACGACAGCGCCGACTGCCCGGCCTGGTTCCCGGGGCGGTACCGCTACTACTGCCCCTTTGTGGCGGACGGCGCGGTCTATATGCTCAACGCGACGCTATTCCACACGGATCAAACCTGGGAGGAATACCGCGAAGAATACCTCACACCCCGGCTGGACAGCACCGACCTCACGCCCGAGGAGCTGGAGGCCCACTACTACGGCCTGTGGCAGCAGCAAAGCGCCGCGCCGCAGGTGTACAGGCTGACCGACGACGGCAAGACCTGCATCGACCTGCCCGCCGAGTGTGTGGATTACGTGTTTGATTTTTGCGACGACGCGGCCCTGTACGGGGTGATGACCTCCGGCAACAACGGCCAGAACACAAAGGCCGTCCGCATTGACCTGACCACCGGTGCGCTGCAGTCCGTGCCGCTGGAGCCCACAGAGTACTTTGTGACCTGCTACGACGGCGCGCTGCTGACGGTGCGCTATGTGACCGACGCGCCCCTGCCCGACGACTTTGAGCAGTTCCGGGCCGCCGTGCAGAGCGCCACCGTTGAATTTGACCGCTACGACCCCCGCACCGGCGAGCGCCGCAAGCTGATCGAGCGCCCCTACAACATCGCGGATGAGCGGCTTTCCGGGTATCTGGGCACCCACAACGGCAAGCTCTACTTTGAGGAGCGCGAGGCCCTGCAGGGCGGCGGCTACAACCGCGGCGCCTTGCAGGAGTATGACCCCGCCGACGGCAGCATCGCCACGGTGTGGGACGCGCCCCCGACTGGCAACCTGTGGGATTACCAGGACACCTACACGAACGTCCTGCCCGCCCGGGGCAGCCGGGCCGAGGACTGGCTCTGGCTGTACGGCACCGACGGCGCAGTGGGCGGCAACCGCTGCTATTTGATGAACGCCGCCGCCCGCGAGCTGGTGCCCATCACCCAGCGGATGAAAAATTACGCCTACGACATACCCCCGTCCCTTCTGGCCCAGACCGCCGATGGCCGCTGGCTCCTCTGGACCGAATCCAACGACGAAAACGAGCATGTGGCCTATGGGCTGATCGCCCCCAACGATTTTGCCGCCGGCAGCACCGACTATACGCCGGTGGAGATGTGGGCGGGGTGAGGTGGTAAAACGGGAGCGGGTGCTCACGCAAACTCCCGGGCCGGGCATGCCCGGCCCCTACCGCGCGGCGGCCCGGGAACGGGTGCCCGCGTAGCCCCCACAGCGTTTCCATATCCCCATCCGTAGGGCGGGGTGCCCCCACCCCGCCGCGACCTTCCGCCGCCGCCAACACCCCGGGAGGGATGAATCCCTCCCCTGCAACCCTTGCCTTCCCCCTTGGGGGAAGGTGGCCCCGCAGGGCCGGATGAGGGGCAGGCTCCCGCTGCCACCCGTTCCCGGGCAAGCCGTAGGGGGCGGCGTCCCCGACGCCCCGCGAAACCTTCCGCCAACAGCCATCCCCCGGACAGTCACCCGCGGAGGGGTCAAGACCCCTCCCTACGGACCGAACCATTGACGGGTGCTCACGCCAACCCCCGGGCCGGGCATGCCCGGCCCCTACCGTGCGGCTGCCCGGGAACGGGTGTCCGCGTAAACCCCGCGGGCGTTTCCATATCCCCATCCGTAGGGCGGGGTGCCCTCACCCCGCCGCGACCTCCCGCTGCCGCCAACAACAACCCTTGCCTTCCCCCTTGGGGGAAGGTGGCCCCGCAGGGCCGGATGAGGGGGAGGCTCCCGCTGCCGCCCATTTCCGGGCAAACCGTAGGGGGCGGCGTCCCCGACGCCCCGCGAAACCTTGCGCCAACGGCCATCCCCCGGACAGTCACCCGCGGAGGGGTCAAGACCCCTCCCTACGGACCGAACCATTGACGGGTGCTCACGCCAACCCCCGGGCCGGGCATGCCCGGCCCCTACCGGGTGATAATCCCGCTCATCTCTACACAACTTAAAAAGGAGGCTCCCACACATGAACCGCACACTTCCGCTCATCCTGACCGCTGCCCTCCTGCTCACCGCCTGCGCGTCCGCCGTACCGGCACAACCCGCCGCCGCCACAACCTCCCCCTCCGCCGCAGCGTCCTCCCCGGCACAACCTGACGCCGCAGCGTCCTCCCCATCACAGCCCGCCGCCGAAACCTCCGCCCCGCCGCTTACCCCCAAATTCCCTGTCGGCCATCTTCTCACCCTCCCCCAGAGCCAAAACAGCGGCCCCGTCTGGAACACCGGCGACGCGCTCTATGAGCTTCGGGACGCCAGCAATATGACCCCCGAGGCCCTCGTCCTCAAAACCGACTACGCGGCCCTGACCCAGTCCGTCTACTGCGATATTCCCGGCTGCACCCACGACTCCGACGCCTGCCCGGCCTACCTGGCCAGCGACTTCTGCGTCGGCGTCATGGCCGTGGACGGCACGGTCTACACCTATCCCGGCGAGCTGACAAACGTCGCCCCAACGCAGATTTACCGCATCGACCCCGCCGCCGGCAAAACGCCCGTGGCCGCGGTGCCCGATGCCCTGCCCCACCACATGCAGCTGCAATGGTGCGACGAGTACGCCCTGTACGGCTGCCCCCTCGCCGCCAGTCATCAGCCCGGCACCCTCTACCGCTGGGACTGGCAAAATGACACGGTGCAGACCATCCCGATGCTGGCCGACGAGAAGATCATCGCCTGTGAGGGAAGCCGCTTCCTGACGATCCGCATCGAGGCGAACGAGCCGTTCCCCAATTTCGGCAGCACCGAGCAGGAAAAAGCCATTTTGGCGCACGCCGTCTACGTCTACGCCTGGCTCGACCCCGCCACCGGCGCGCGGGAGAAAATCTGCACGCGCCCCTACGCGGACGGCTATTTCCACAACTATTACGACGGCAGGATCTACTACACCGGCAATTTCCGCAATGCCGACACCCCCGGCCAGCAGGCCGCCCTGCTGTATTTTGACACCGCCGACGGCACCGAGAAAACGCTGCTCGAGACCATCCCGTTTGACACCTACGGCATCGACGTGTGCGAACCCTTCAGCCCGGCGTTTGCGGGCGTGCCGCAGCGGTATCTCCGCGTGCTGAACGTCGGGGACGCCTACGCGGACTGCCTGCTGGACATGGAGACCGGCGACGTCCTCCCGGCCCCCACGGTCACGGCGGAGGGCGTGCGCCGCCCCGCGCTGCTGCTGGCCTGCACCGCGTCGGGCCAGTGGCTGACAACCGCCAACCCCCGCGACAGCTATGACCCGCAGTACAGCCTCTACGCCCTCTGGGACCCGGCAGACTTTTTGGCCGACGGGCAGCCCGCCGCGTGGGTCACGATGTATGCGACAGAATGAACGGTTGTATAATTATGCGCAAAAACGCCGATTTGTCCACAGGACAAGAACACCGGCACGCCTGCCGCAAACAAAATTTTGAAAAGCAAACCAAAACTACTTGAAAAATTTCTTTTATGGTGGTAACATGAAGGCGGTGTTTGAAATTATATAAAGGAGTGTCGTTTTATGGCAATTCAGAATGCTTACCTGCAGGGCGTATATGAGGGCCTTGCAAAGCGCAACCCCGAGCAGAAAGAGTTTCTGCAGGCTGTTGAGGAGGTCCTCGAGAGCCTGGAGCCCGTTGTGGCTGCCCACCCCGAGTACGAGAAGGCCGGTCTGATCGAGCGCCTTGTCGAGCCCGAGCGCATCATCATATTCCGTGTGCCCTGGGTCGATGACGCTGGCAAGGTCCAGGTCAACCGCGGCTACCGCGTCCAGTTCAACTCTGCCATCGGTCCCTACAAAGGCGGCCTGCGCTTCCATCCCTCTGTCAACCTCTCCATCATCAAGTTCCTCGGCTTTGAGCAGTGCTTCAAGAACAGCCTGACCAGCCTGCCCATGGGCGGCGGCAAGGGCGGCGCTGACTTTGACCCCCACGGCAAGTCTGATGCCGAGGTCATGCGTTTCTGCCAGAGCTTTATGACCGAGCTGTACCGCCACATCGGCCCCGACACCGACGTGCCCGCCGGTGATATTGGCGTCGGCGGCCGCGAGATCGGCTTCCTGTTCGGTCAGTACAAGCGCATCCGCGACGAGTACACCGGCGTTCTGACCGGCAAGGGCATCCCCTTCGGCGGCTCCCTCGCCCGTACCGAGGCTACCGGCTACGGCCTGTGCTACTTTGCCAAGGAGATGCTGGCCGACGCCGGCAAGAGCTTTGAGGGCCAGCGCGTCGTGATCTCCGGCTCCGGCAACGTTGCTATCTACGCCAACCAGAAGGCTACCCAGCTGGGCGGCAAGGTCATCGCCATGTCCGACTCCAACGGCTACATCGTGGATGAGAACGGCATCGACTACAAGGTCATGAAGGAGATCAAGGAGGTCAAGCGCGCCCGCATCAAGACCTATCTGGATTACGTCCCCACTGCCAAGTACGTCGAGGGCAGCCAGGGCATCTGGACGGTCCCCTGCGACATCGCCCTGCCCTGCGCCACCCAGAACGAGCTGCCCCTGGCCGGTGCCGAGGCTCTGGTCGCCAACGGCTGCTACGCCGTCGCCGAGGGCGCGAACATGCCCTCCACCCCCGAGGCCATCGCCTATCTGCAGGCCCACGGCATCCTGTTTGCCCCCGCGAAGGCTTCCAACGCGGGCGGTGTTGCCACATCCGGCCTCGAGATGAGCCAGAACAGCCTGCGCCTGTCCTGGACCTTCGAGGAGGTCGACGAGCGCCTGCACAACATCATGGTCAACATCTATAAGACCGCTGCCGACGCCGCCGAGCGCTACGGCATGAAGGGCAATCTGGTTGCCGGTGCGAACATCGCCGGTTTCGAGAAGATCGCCTCCGCCATGATGAGCCAGGGCATTGTCTGATACAAATGCAGACAGCCGGGTGAACTCCCGGGAGAAATTGCATAAACTTTTTTAGTAAAACCTATTGACACACACGCCGTGCTGTGGTATTATAATCAAGAACCGCGAAACAGCGTGTGTGTCATATATCGCGGAGTAGAGCAGATGGTAGCTCGTCGGGCTCATAACCCGGAGGTCGCAGGTTCAAGTCCTGTCTCCGCAACCAACAAAAGCTCGTTGAAACGACAAGTTTCAACGAGCTTTTTTCTGCAATATGGAAAAAGTGGTAACAAGCTGGTAACTTTGACCCCAAAATGACCCCAAAATGGCAAAGCGACTGCGCCCGGACGATTGAATTTTTCAACCGCCTGGGCGCTTTTTGTGGATAAATTTTGCGGAGTTGGCAGGTAAAAATAGGAGCGGTCAGTGTAGTCAGCTCGCCTTGACGAGTACCAGTACGCTGTTGTCCGGCACGACAATCTGTTCCTGCTTGGTGGGAATGGGTGGGTTCTTATATTGGCGTAGGGCTTTTTGAATTTGCTGCTTGACTTCCAGCAGGGCAGCGTCCAGCGTGGGGGCTTGTGCGGTAACCTTGGGGAAGTCAGGAACATGGGCTGTGCAGCCGTCCGGGGATAAGGTGCAGAGTACAGGGTAAGGCTGGTTCTCAACGGATATGCCGTACTGCATCCCGAGCATATCGTCCATCTTGTCCATCTCGCGCCGTTTGTGCTCGTCCATGCTGTGAACATAGGTGTCCATTGTGAATGCTACGGAGTAATGACCGAGGATGGCTGACAGGGTCTTGTAGTCCATGCCGCGTTCCAGTGCGCGGGTGGCGAACGTGTGGCGCAGGGCGTAGAAGGTAAAGTGCCCGATGTCAGCATCTTTCAACAGGCGGTCATAGTAATCCTTGAAGGTTTTCTGCTCAAAGTAGTGACCAAACTCGTTGGTGACGATGAAGCCCTCGTCGGTGTACTTATCCCCTGCCCGAATCTTATCCTGCGCTTGCTGTTGTTTCCAGCGGGTAAGCTCGTCTGCCATTGTGCGGGTCAGCGGAATCGTGCGGCGGGAGTTTTTCGTTTTGGGTGTGCCGAATACGATTTCAGTTTTGTTTTCGCCGTCGTGGGCTTCGTACTTGGCAAGGCGGTTGATGGTACGGTGTACATGAAGCTGCGTGGTGGAAAAGTCAATGTCCTCCCACTTCAGCGCCAGCAATTCCCCCATGCGTAATCCGGTACACAAGTCTAAGCGGATAAACACGCCGTAGCGGTGGCGGTAGCTGGCTTGCACCAGCGCCCGCTGCTGGTCGTTGGTAAATACGCTGATTTCGGGCTTTTCTCCGCTGGGCAAGGTCACGGCATCGCAGGGATTGTACACTAACAAGCGCTCCTTTACGGCCTGCTGTAAGCACTTGTGCAATGCCATGTGGTAGTTGCGAAGCGTCTTGGGCGACAGCCCTTCTTCGCGGAATTTGTAGTTATAAAATTCCTGCAGGGTATGAGGTTCAAGCTTCTTGAGCAGGATTTTTCCCAGTACACAAAAGTGCTTGTTGAGATAACTGCGGTAGCTGGCGTAGGTGGATTGCTTGACTGTGTCCTTCATATAGGTGTCCAGCCAGTATTCGTACCACTCTCCCAGTGTCACCGACATCGGATCGCGCCAGCCCTGTGTGCGGACTTCGTGGGCTTGCTGCTGTAAAATGGCAATGGCTTCCTGCCGCGTGTTGCAGCAGGTGGATGTGCGTCTGGGCTTACCGGTTTTGTAGTCGATTCCGGCTGACAGGCGAACCTCCCACCGCCCGTCTGTTCGCTGACGGATGTTGCCCTCGTTATGCCCACGGCGCAGGGCTTTTTTGGATGTGTCTTTCACGCTGCATCGTCTCCTTTCGTGACACAAAGACTACCACAGGTACTTGGAGAAAGCTATTCATCAGACCCGACAATCTTCGGGTTCTCGTTTTGGGCTTTATTGACCTTTTGCTGCTCCAGCCAGCCCAGCAGTTCATCCCGCCGCACCAGCAGTCGGTTTCCAATGTGGAACGCAGGAAAAGTCGCGTCGTGAAATATCCGATAGGTGGTCGAGCGTGAGATACCGAAGTAAGTTTGCACTTCCTTGGGGCTTACAACATTGGGTAAATTTTGAAATTCCGTGTTCATGGGTTCCTCCTATGTAGATAAAATTAAAAGTTCTTCACTATATAGCCGCTGAGAACGGCGAAAATTACGAGGTTTTTTAAACTGTTTAGAAAAAGTTCAAATTTTTAGAAAGATATCAAATCATATCATACAGACCGGCAGTCGCAACTTCTGCAACTGTCCTCAAAATTTTTGAAAAAATTATATCTACTATATAGCCACTGGGGAAGGGCAAAAGGTAACGTTCGCTGAAAAAATAATGGAATTTTTTCATTAAATTTCAGTATAACAGTATAACTTGCAGGATTCCTGCAAGTTTAGAGATGTAAAGCGAAGAATTTTTTCTCAAGAACTGGCCTAAACGCCAAAATTACACTTCAAAACCAGCATATCACCCATTGTGCTAAAAACCCTTGCACTTTTACAAAATATCTAAATCCATTTTAACAGGCAATAGGGCAAAAACCCTGCCACATTACTCAAAATAAAACAGGCAAGCCGCAGATTAAAACGGCTTGCCTGTTTTAAGTGACGATGGTGACGGTAGTGACGATGTTTATGGGATACGGGTAGGGGTATGCAAGAAAGACCGTCACCATCGTCACCACCGTCACGCTTATAGTGAAATGACGCTTGCAGTTTACTACTGCTCGAAACAAAAACAATGATACTACGAGAAACACAAAATCAGAATGACGCAGATGACGCTAATGACGCAGAATCTGGGATATGGTAAAGGGATATCCTAAAAACAGCGTCATTAGCGTCATCTGCGTCACTATCGTCACACAAGAGCAGCGAGGGGGTCTGGGGAACACCCCAGAAATGCGTTTGTGGATATCCAAACGCTATGCTAGCAAAACACGTTCCAGCTCAAAGCGGGAGTAATCAAAGCGGATACGCATACAAATTCGTATATGCTCCAGAGTGAATCACTTCTGATTCATCCAAAAATTTTGACTCAAAAAAGTGAATCAACTCTGATTCACTTTGATATAATCTGCTTAGTGGAGGAAAGAAGTGACGAATAAAAACATATGTAAAAAATATATTGTCAATGCAATACTGTTCTGAATCACACACAGGGGTAGTATTTTGCTCTATGTAACCGGCTGTCTGGAAGAAGCCGGTATAATCCTCGTCCGCACAGCCTTTGATGAAGATGTGACAGAAACGTTCATCATCTTTATCGACGATATAAATTCTTTCTACGATAGTCTGGATCAATGTGACCAGAACCTCCAGCTGCGCATCTTTTGCATACTCTGCAAAAGAGAGCAGCCTTTCTTTTGTCATTTCCAAGTCACGGATGGCAATCATATTGTTTTTTCTTCCTTCATCTAGTTTGGAGAGCTGCTGCTCCGTTTCCCTCAGTTCTTCAGCCAGATTTTGCAAATCCTCTTGAATAAATCGTTTGACACTAAATAATCAGGGACAACTTCTCCCATGTTTTCATTTTTTCGTTATGGAAAATTGAACTTCTATGCAAATTGCGCAGAAGTCAGTAAGTAAAAGTATTCAGAATGAATGCGCAGCCGACACCGCAGGTGGCGGTCAAAGGGGATTGGGAATGCTTCCCCAACAAGCAATTTGCGAAGATTTCTCATCTGGGGGAATCTTCGTAAATAAGTGAACCTGTACAGGTTTACACTGCTTGCCAATTTGTAACGCCTATAATATACGGGCAAAATTATTCCCAAGTCGGGAATAAAAATTGATACATCTCCGCACAAATTGGACGAAGGTTCCGATTCCGACTTCTGCCCAATTAGAGCAGAAGTTAATCCGTACTTGTTCCCAACTTGGGCACAAGTTATATGTTGGAAGGAAACTGGCAAGCAGGGCAAAGTTACAGCACTTTGCCCATTTTCGCATTTTCTCCTTCGCCTCAATTTGCAAAATGACTTGTCAGGGAAAGCTCCCTGATACCCTTTGAGCATCAATTTCATTGATGGCTGCTCGTTCATCCTGAACGCTGTTCTTATAATTTGCCTTATGAAATAAGCAACAGAAAAGAGTCTATGAAATAATAATTGAATTTATAGCAACATCACTCACAGCTCAAAGAACGATGAGTGATGTCTTACTTCTAACTACTTAATCGATTTTTCTTTCGATATACTGGCTGAAGGTAAAAATATTCTGTTCTCCAACAAGTTCAACCAAAAACGATTTGAAGGTGGAATCAATAGGAACCGTTACAAAGAAAATCAACCTTTTCTTTGGCCTTGAACAACATACATAAAACAGATTTCGATTTCTTTCATAGGAAGCCTGCTTCCCCTTTGGTATAGGAGCATGTCCCGTTATCATTGGTGCATAGGTTTCAAATTGATATTGATTCCATCCTTTGCCAATAACAAAGACAACATTATCGTATTCTTCGCCCTTAACGCCGTGCTCCGTCGAAAACTCTGCTTCAGGGTATAGAAATTCAATTGCAGCCCGAAATTGGCTGTAATCTAAATCTAAAACATCACGGATTGTTGAATCCAATCCATAGATTGTATCCGGGGCATCATAATATAGATGGTAGTATCCATCAACCAATGACGGAACAGGAACCAACTTTGTCTCTACAATAGTATTGACAACATCAATGGCTTTCTTCTCACGAGCCTTCTTTAGCTGCGACTCAAACTCTTTCCATTTCATCTTCTCGGATTTTTTCGTGATCGGATAGCGTCTAATTCCAAGCGTATCAAACAGCAGTTGCATATTTGATGTACTAAGTGCTTCGTATATCGGTTCTACGGTATTCATGAAGAATAGCAAAAATGGATCTTGTTTATCTCGAAGTCCATCATCAATAATAGCTAATAGGTGCTCATATCCTTGCTGTGTGGCAAGAACCTTATGAGTTATCATCAAAATTTTGATATTTTCATCTTTTGGCACATTCTTCTTGATACATTCTGAAAGCTGGTACAGCCTGGATTTTAGTTCCTCAGCTGGGAGATCGTCTTTGAATGTGCGATCTGATCGACGAATTCCAGAAAAATCTTCACAGGTTACAACAACTACTTCGCCTTCAAAATTATCTATTGCAGATTGTTGTGGCAGATCTGGGCGAATATCATTTAAGAGCTTCACGATTCTGGGAGAAGATCTAAAGTTTGAACCTTTTTTGATTTCCTCAAGATTGGTGTGTTCTATCGCACCGCAGGCATTATTGGTTTGGTAAATAGTTTGCCATGCATCTCCGAAAAAGCCAAATTGCGGTCCAGTTCCTTCAGCAATAAAGAAATTTATAAAACGTGTGACAATCGGTTTGTAGGAATCTTGGTATTCATCAATTAGAATCAAAGGGTACTTGTCGGAGAAAACACGGCGAAATTTTACATTATCCAACAGAGTGCAAAAAAGTTTCAAAACATCGTTATGGTGCAAATAATGTACCCCTTGCGAGACATAACGGTGTCCTAAGGTATAACGGATTTCCAACACCTTGCTGAAATCCGTTTCAGTCGTTGCTAATGACTCATCGTTATCAATAATGCTCATAAGAGTACTTTGGTACTGCTTGATTGCACTCCAAGCAAAGGAATGAATCGTCGACGGAAGAATAAATGAATCTTGGGATAACCGCTCCGCAATAACATCAACCGCTGCATTTGTATATGTAATACATATTACATTTTGCTTTTTCCGACGATAATCATTCCACTTGTTTGCTTGAATCCACTCGATTACACGGTTGAGTGAGTAAGTTTTTCCAGAACCAGCACCGGCCTCCACACGGAAGCTACGTCCAGCCTTGAGGGCAGCAACAATCTGCTCGTCGACTTTGTCTGCTTCCGCCTTAGCTATGTCATAATTTGAAAAGCCACAATTCTTAGTCAATCCTCAGCACCTCCTCACTCAAGAACTCGTTGATTATTAAGCCAGATCAAACCATTTTTAATATATTGGGGAATAGAATAATTGGGATTATTGCAAATCAGGTTGAGTGCAAAGTCAGTCTTGCTTTTTTCGGTAAACTCCAAGTCTTCTTCCGCAACAGGTTCCACTAACCCATAATGATTACGATTCACATTCATGACAGCTTCTTCCAAGGATCTGCCGCATATCCCATTTTCCAGAGTTTGATATTCGATATGACATTTCCCCAGAGTCTTTTCTGCATCTGTTGCTGAGATGATATTAGCAAGTGAAATCTTATCTTTGCTATTCTGCGGAATACCCTTAATTTTACGCATCCACCACTTTATTGTTGCATTGGAGGTGGTCTTACCTTTGCTGACAACAGCCTTAGTTCTGCCATCTATCATAGAATCTATATCCGTAAGAATTAAGCAAGGTAGTCCAAGGAAGTCCGCAAAAGGTATGAATTTATATGCGTATGCCCCTCCAATTTCAATCAAAGCATAATACTGTGCAGGCAGTTTATACTTTTCTGAATCAAACAGTTTTTCTTTCTCGCACTTTTCTATCATGTCCGGTATCAGCAACCGCTCCGACGCACCCTCAACAAAAATAATTTTATCTGCAAAGAACAAGTCGCATCTGCTAAGCGTAAGGTATTTCTTGATGAAATCCATATTGTCGACATTTTTTTTAGCAAAGATATCAAGATTCTTATAAACAACTCCAGATTTGGATTTTTTTGCATATCGGATTTTAGAAAAATCCATGGTATTTGCTATGTGTGCAGAGTGTGTAGTTAAAATTGTCTGAATATGAACGGTAGTAATTTTTGCAAGGAATTTTTCCAAATGTTCAGCAAACGCCCGTTGCATTTGAGGATGCATATGTGACTCTGGTTCTTCAATAAACAGCAACGGAATGCAGGCTTCCCCCTTCTTCTCAACATCTCGTGCAAACGCAGCCAGGAGAAATTCCATTTTAATCAAATTCTTGTATCCAAGTCCATTATAGGCGCTGGGCAGGCTTTCGTCTCTGGTACCAGAAGTATATGAAAGACGTGTCTGGTTTTTTATCTGATCATCGATCCTCAACTCTGTGATAACACCAAGCTGTAATTCTTCAACATTAGGATAGCCAAAACCAACTGCTTTGTTGACCAAGTCACTGAGTATTCGATCACTTTCTTTTTGCACATCTTTATTTGCACCATCAACCACTGAGCGGAGTTCCTTAACTTTCTCCACTATGTCTGGTGTCAAGTCTTCCTCGCTCAAGTTGAAATAGTCCGAAATCAATGAACTAAGGGACTCATTCTTTTGAGTACCATCTTCTCCAAGTATACGTTCTGCAGGAATCGGATAATAAGGGAAAAGGTCTTCAAGTTCTCTGTGACTCTTAACTTGTCGATCTTCTAAATTCTTCGGATTAACCGCATAGATGGTTAAACCAAACAACCTCGTAAAATTGCTTACAAGTACATCATGCATTTCCTCTGTTTTGGGAGTAAACTTGCCCCCACTATAGCAACTCTCCTTAAACAGTTCCCGCAGTTTATTTTCGTCAGTTTTCAACTGATATTCCACACGAATTAACGCTGTAGTGGTATCCACATCAACGTCGATAATGAAAGGTGATAATGCCCCCAATTTTGTATCTGGATCATCCAATGAATAATCAACTACAAATTCTATAGAAATAGGTTCTATTCCTTTGCAGAGATCTTCATAACTTAATTTTTTCTCCATGAACTGCAAAAACAGGTTGTAGAGATTTTCTCGCTTTGACAGAGGATAATCATTGTATGAAAAATCGCTTCCTTGCAATACAGTGTTGATACAGTTATTACAGGAAGTTTTGGCGGTATTGTTCCTGCCAACGATAAGAGTTGTTTTTTCATCGACATCCAGCTCGGCATCAATAAGCAATCTGTAGTTTTTAATTTTGATATTTATTAATTGCATATTTTCCTCCGTATTTATCTGCAGTAAGCTATCAATCGTTTGAAGCTACCGTATCAGTTTTTTTTGGCGCTTTTTCAGTCACCGAAAAATAGATTAAATCGGTTTCCGTGCATTTTGGGCTTTTTGTATCTTCTCATCTCCAGCTGTTGCAAAATATTTTGCTAATGTTATAAGAAATAGATAATTATAATCTGTCGCTATACGGCAATGATTTCATATAGGCGTCCATCCAATCCCAGTCAGGATTTCCGTCTATTCTTACTGGCAATTTTATGGAGAATTCTCTGTCAATGTGCGTATCCAATTCTCTCCCAAAAGCACAGTATTTTATCTTAGACTCGAAACGAATCAATGTGCAAATAAAGAGTTTTGAATAAAGAGTCATTTCGGCATCCTTCGGAGTCAGCACAGCCATATGTGCTCCAGTATAAAATGGCTTTAGTTGCACAAAGGATGAACCCAAGTATTCTCCGCCCAAAGCAACGGTAATACAGCCACCATCAAATGGCTTAACATTTTCAAGCTGCCCAATAACAGAGTTGACCCCATTATTATAGCTTTGCCTTGAAATGAAATTAATACCATTATCAGACCCATCATCTAAAGCAATCCTCGACAATCCATTTCCTCGACAAATATCAAACAAGTCTGTTAGCTTAAACTGCTTCCAATCTGCTAATTTCATATCTCTACATTGGCTTTTTATCGCTGTTGAAATTCTTTTTGAGTGCAGTTGTCTAATATACTTTTCCATATACTCCCAATCCGGCAAAAAACCAGCAGGTGAATATTTGTGGTCTTTATCAATAATAGCATTGCCATTTTCGTCTTGCATGATAGGTAATTTTATTTCTGAAAAAACCATTCGTTTGGGACGCCACTTTCTGCCGTAGTCCCAACGATATCTATCGTGCATTATAACTGTTGCAACAAATAAGCCGGTATATTCGTTAAACTCGTTATCTTTTAAATATAGTGCATTCACATCGTGACTACATGTAAATGTCTTGTTTTGATAATACGCATAACCAACAGAACCGTTATTTGTAACACATACAGCTTTTGGCGGAAATAATTTTTTATCAAGCGGTGCATTGGGCAAGTCGCCCGTTTTGGATGCAGACTCTATTTCCTCAGTAGTATAATATTCCGTTACACCATTGTTGTCATCAACGGCGCCCAAAAAGGGGATTGTCCCCTTACCACAGTTTTCAGGCTTTTTGTTATAAAACCCATTTTTAATTATGAAAATATCAGAAAAGCAAAACTTTTCCCAACGTCTGGCATCAAGACTCATAAACTTCTCCTTCCTTTACCAAGTACGAAAGATAGGAATTAATTGTCGTTTGAAAGTCATTCTCTTCTAAAGTTTCATAATCGGTTTCCATGTATGCTTCTGCCAACCACTCATCTTCATAGGTGACTTTATATTTAACAGAAAGTCCAGGGACTACTTTCCTATTTTTATACAAATCAAGCCACAACTTCTCCGTTTTGATCCACAGACTATTTCCTTCGCTATCTGTCATTTCAATTCTGCCAAGGCCCTTCCTCTTTATAAACTTATCGTCCTTGAAATATCCAAAGAAAGTTTCTTTATCAGAACGTGTATGTTTCTGCGACAAATCAAAAATCATACAGCATGCAACCGCTGATGCACCAGGATAAAACATTTCTTTAGGTAAAGAAAAAACTGCATCTAAAGTGTAATTATCCATCATTTTCTTTTTGAATGCCTTTATATCTTCGGAATTTCCTATTGCCGCCTGCATAGGCAGTAAAACAGCCATCTTACAGGTGGACGGGACATGGCGAGCTACCCACTCTACAAAGTGCAAACCTTTGGAGGGATCCTCCTTTTTCTTGGTATCCCATCCCTTGGTATAATCCGGGTCACAACACTTTTTAGTTGCGTTATAGGGAGGATTCATCAGAACAATATTGATGTTGTTCTCGGCAATCCATTTTGCTCGCTTAAACATTGAATCCTGAACAACATTAGAGTTACCGTCACCATGTATCAGCATATTGGTAGAAGAAAGGCCAAAGGCTCCCTCCTCATATTCAATGCCGAATATTTGGTTCTTTTTAACTTCTTCACGTTCTTCTTCAGTATCACAATCGTCCATGGCATCAGTCATTGCCCTAACAAGAAACGCACCACTTCCGCAGCAAGGATCCAAAACACGGGAATTTTTGTTCACACCAACTGCTTTACTCATAAAATCGCAGATATGGTCAGGAGTAAATGCTTGGTTTTTATCAGATTTTCCAACGTACTTGTTGAATGTGGTGAAGAACAGATTTAACAAGTCTTGTCCAGCGGTGCTCTTGTCATTGATGTAAGGAACAACATTATCGTCAATGAACTGCAAAATATCCTCAAGCTCTTTGTAAGTCAAACTTGTAACATCCTGATCATCGAGAACTTTGCTGTTCAGAACAGCAAGCTTTCCTGCTTTGTTCAAACTGCCGCCACGAGTAAGCAAGCCCTCCAGAATACTTTTGATACTCTTTAAGACAACACGTTCAGGAGCGAGTTTCTTTCCGGTTTTGGGATCGAGCGTTTCTTTTACATTTTTGAAAACAAGGCCGTTTTTAAGGGCAAGAAGGCAAGTGCCCACAAACTGACTACGCAGTTTTTCGTTGATGCCATCCGAATGAAGTTTCTCATTAAGCGTTTTAATAGAATCAACAACTTTGATTTTGTCGTTCACTCTACCAAAACACAAGTTTTCATATTCTTCAAATGTACGAAGAACTGTTTCTTCTTGTATGCGATGCTCATCATCAATAATGACAGATTGACCGTACCAAACCCACACTTCATCGCCATCGGTTTCCGCAAGAATAGCAACAATCTTTTTATCCGAATATGCTTTTTCAAAACGAACATAGTCCTGTAACTGACCTTGAATTTTATCCTTATCCCAACGACTGAACTTGTTTTTACATTCCACAAGAACTGCCAAACGGTCATTTTCAAAACGAAGGTCAAGGAATTTGTGCTGTGCTCCTGTTGTAGCCTTTTGATAATCCTTAATGTCTTTGCCGACAGTTTTCAGTGCTTGAGCGTAGCTAAACTCGCCTGTTTCAGTGTTGCCAATACGATACTTGTCGCCAATTCTATTTATTATATCAAATCTATTCATAACTGTTCTCCTTTGTTCATTCGGATTTGTGTTCCAACGCCAACCCAATCAATCGATCTGCCTGATCTGCCATGAACAGCGGGATATTCAGCACATCATCGTCCAGTTTCAGATTGTCCAATGAGAAACGGATGCGAAGCTTGACCTTATCAGGGAACAGTTCCTTGAACTTCTTCATACTCTTGCTGGTTGTGTTGGCTTCGGATTTGACCTCCACGGGGAAGATGTCGTTCTCCCGCTGAATGAGGAAATCCACCTCGTAAGGTGGGTTGTTCTGGCTCCAATAACGGGGCATAACTTCAAGCTGAGTAATTAAAGTCTGCAATACAAAGTTTTCGGTTAATGCGCCTTTGAATTCAGTAAAAAGGCGGTTCCCTTCGCCAAAGGCAGTGGGAGCCAACTGTGCCAGACGGCGGAGCAGTCCCACATCTACCAAATAAATCTTGAAAGCGGACAAGTCATCATAAGCTGCAATCGGCAAGCCGGGAGCTGAGCTGCGATAAATTTTATGCACCAGACGGGCATCCACCAGCCATTGCAAAGCATCCTCGTACTCACGGGCTCGTGCACCTTCCTTGACCACCTTATAGATAAACTTCTTGTTCTCCCTTGCCAGTTGAGAAGGAATGGATTTCCAGATCATTGAGATTTTCGGGAACTCACTGAGATTAGGATGCTTGGCAAAATCACGCTCATAGGCTCCAATGATTCCGGACAATGCTTCCTGCATGGCAGAAACATCCCGTGCCTCCGTCCACATCAATACCGACTCCGGCATACCACCGGTGACATAGTACATCTTCAGCTTCTCATACAGCGGATTAAAGAAGGCGTCAGGGATAGGTTCAAAGGTATCCACCTGTTCCAGATACTGCGCCAGATTTTCATCACCGTTGGCAAGTAGAAACTCAGCGAAGGTCATGGGGTCAATCTGCATGAAATTGACCTTGCCTACTGGAAAAGAGGAAGGTTTCGCCAAGGCGATACCTAACAGAGAACCGGCGCAGGCAACATGGTACTGCGGTGCGTTCTCGCAGAAATATTTCATGGAGTTAATGACTTTCGGGCAGTCCTGTACCTCGTCAAAGATGATGAGGGTCTTTTCTGGCAATATCTTTTGACCGCTTGCTAGCATAAGGTTTTGTAGAATCCGGTCCACATCCTTGGTTGTTTCAAAAAATTGTTTATATTCTTCGTTTTCGTCGAAGTTAAAGTAGGCTGTATTTTCATAACAGCGTCTGCCGAACTCTTTCAGAATCCAAGTCTTACCCACCTGACGTACGCCCTTCAAGATTAAAGGCTTGCGGTAGGGAGAATTCTTCCAATCCAGCAACTTTTTTAAGATAAATCGTTCCATAGAATCACTCCTCACATTTTTATTGGAGTTTTATGCTTTATAATCACACTTTTATTATATGCGAAATCTATGAAAATTACAACCAAAATCACAAAATTATTAAAATTTAATGCTTATCAATCACACTTTTATATGAGATAGCGAAAAAAATTCTACAATAAAGGCAGACCACAGCCTCAACATTAGTTATATTACTTCTTATCATTCCTGTTCCATTCCGGATAGGAAAGGATAAGATCAGTATCACTATAATCAGTATAGTTATTATCAGTATTGTTACATTGTGCTTTTGACAGTTCTTGAATTGTCAAAAGCACAATTCTGGAACTGCCATAAACACAATTCAAGAATTGTCCCATCAAAGAAATAAGGCTGACCTGTTATAGTCAGCCCTAAGTAAAAATTCTATATTCTGTTAGCAAAAAATCAGTTCTGCATTAACGATTTCCTCCGCCTGTGCTTTTAGACTACTCATGTGCTGCACCCAAGCAAGCTGTTGGGTTGCCTTATCCGGAGCCGGATTTTTTTCCAGAAGTTCAGTCATTATCTGTTCCACTCTACGGTGAGCAGTTTCGTCAATTTCCCATAAATGCGGAAATAATGTCTCTGTTAGAATCATGTCATCTAAGAGTATTGGATTATTTTCCGCAAGAAAAACTCTACGCATTCTACCGTACTTCCCAAGTGGTTTATCGCTTACATAGCTCAACCGAATATCAGGGATGAGATAATCACCACAATCGTAAGTTGTACTCTCCGGTGTTAAGTTGTACGTATCACGGCAAGACTAGAGTGGGAAAAATCCAATTTTTTGATGTTTTACGGATAGGATACGATAGTATATTAGTATTTTATTTATTTAATTATTTATTTGTGCAGGATTTACCTGTACAGGGAAATCCCGTTCAGGTAAATGCCTTTGCGGTAAAATAAAAAATCCCCGGGAAACGGGGATTTTGGGGCAATATTTGGCTGGGAGGGCACCGCTCCGACGCGGTGTGAATGCGCCTAAACAAGGGCGTTTCTCGCGGCGACAGGGGCGGTATGCGGGGATTGCGTGGAGTTGGCTTGCGTACAACTTCTGTATAAAGAGTAAAACTTCATTATTGGTTCGTGGGGCGTTTCCTGTGTAAGAACCCTGTGATGAGGGTATTCATATTCCTCAATGAGACCAAAGCTGTGCATTTATTTGAGCGGTGCGGATAAGAATTTATCTCACCGATTTGCCCCCAAAACTGCCCCCAAAAAGGTTTGGGACGGGTCAGCACCATGCAGCACTCTTTTGTACACATGGGACAAAACCCATTCTGAGCCTTGGTACGCAATACCACCAAACCCAACAAAACCGCACTGTAACGCACAAATTTTGAATTTCTCATAACCCGGAGGTCGCAGGTTCAAGTCCTGTCTCCGCAACCACTAAGTCACGTTAGAACGTAAGTTTTAACGTGACTTTTTCTTTTTTGCTCCTCAAAAAAAGAAAAGTGGTAACAAAGTGGTAACTCATTTGTTACCATCTCCGAAAATCACACTGCTCAGGGTGTCCCCCGCCCTGATTTTGGCGGAGTCGATGATGTGGGCGTAGCGCTCGGAAACGGTGGCGGGTTTGTCACCGATGAAGGCTGCTGTCGTCACAATGTCCGTGCCGTTCGCCACAAGGATGGATGCCACCGCATGGCGGAAGGCGTGGGGGTTCAGGTGGGGAAAATTCGGGTTTTCCTTTTGCAGCCTGTCCCCCATACGGTTCAGATACTGTGTAATGTTGTCCGGATTCATAGGTCCACCGTACTCATTGGTAAACAAGTAGCCGCTTTCCTGCCAGAGATCCCCGTACCATTCCGGCTGTTCGCCGCGCCACTTTAGGTAGCGGCGCAGGATTTCGTCCATCTGCGGGGTAATCGGCAGCTGGCGCGGTTTGCGCTTTTTAGGGTAGGGCTTCTCGTACACACCGTTCTTGGGGTCGTACATGACGCAGGAACAGATGGTGATGGTCTTGCCCCTCAGGTCTACGGCACTCAGCTTGATGCCCGCGCACTCCCCGCGCTGGATCAGCGTTTCGATCTGCCGCGCGTTCAATTCCGGCGGAACGCGGACGGTTTTGATAAAAGGCGGGAGTTGCTTACCGAATTCATCCCTCCCGTGAAAAACGTGGATACGAAAAGACATAAGGGTTCCGGACTTATTGTAGCGTTTCTCAACCGATGCCATGGTTCTGTTCGTTTTCGTCAATGGTAAGCCCGAAATAGCGTTTTACATCGTCCAGCGCCACCAGATACTTTGACCCGGCTTTACGGCTGGGAATTTCCTTGTGCAGCACCAACTGACGGATGTTGTGTGCGCTGATGGCACAGCCGGGATCACGTTTGCGCAGTTCATCGGCTGCGCCTTGAATGGTACGGATATCTGGAAGATACCGCAGACTCTATAAAGGAGGCCACCTATCGCCTGAAAAATATGACGCTGCCGGATCACATTACAGAATGTTATAAAACAAAAAAAGGAAGTCAATAAAACAATAAGCACCACCAAGTTAAACTTAGTGGTGCTTATTTGCTTTCTGCAGTTCAGACCGTTCCGGCCATCCCCGGCGCTTTTTATAACCTGTGTTTCAGTTCTTCTACAATGCTTACGCTGGCTGTGGAACCGATACGGGATACGCCCAGCTCGATCATGCGCAAAGCGGTATCCAATGTGCGGATGCCGCCGGCCGCCTTGATCTTTACCTCGTCGCCGACGCATTTTTTCATCAGGGCCACATCTTCAAAGGTTGCGCCGCCGGTGCCAAAGCCCGTGGACGTCTTTATGAAATCCGGGCGGACCTCCCGCGCGATGGAACACAGTGCGCGCTTTTCCTCCTCAGTCAGGTAGCAGTTCTCAAAAATAACCTTCGAGATCACCCCTGCACCGCGGCATTCTTCTACAATGTCGGCCATCTCATGCTCAATAAAATCGTAGTTTTTTTCTTTCAGCTGCGTAATATTGATAACATAATCGATTTCATCCGCGCCATTGGCGATTGCATCTACGGTTTCGTATTTCTTGACCTTGGGCGTACTCTGCCCCAAGGGGAAACCAATCGCTGCCCCTACATGGACCGATGTTCCCGCCAGCAGATCCTTGCACAGGGAAACGGGAGCCGGGTTGATCGCCACCATGGCAAAGCCGTACTCGCGAGCCTCTGCACAGAGCTTTTCAAAATCCTTGCGCTGCGCATAGGCGCGCAGCTGGGTGTGGTCAAAATAAGCTGCCAGTTCGGCAGGTGTAATAGGATTCATAACAAATCTTTCCTTTCTTTTCGTGTGCGGCAGCAGCCTTTACAAAAACGATGCTGTTTTACCGGGGTCAACGAAGCCCTCGCCGTAAACCTCGCCGGTTTCTGTCACCATGACCATACAGCCGGGGTCAATGCGGTAGGCGGCCATCCGGATGCGGTACACCTGCGGTCTGGCACAGACGCAGAGCAGCATCTGCCGTTCCGTGCCGGTGTATGTGCCCACTGCTTTGACCATCGTTGAGCCGCGCTCACATTGGCGGGAAATTTCGTCCGCAATTTCCTGCCCCTTGGTAGTGATGATCGTCAGCATTTTGCCGGCATTGCTGCCGTACATAATTTTGTCGATGACCAGCGAGGTAACCGCCGTTGTGACAAGGCCGTACAAAACGGCATCGACAGAGCCAAACACAGGCCACCCCAACAGGATGACCACAAGGTCTATCGCACCGGTCACAACACCGACCGACAGATGCGGGCGCAGCACTTTGATCGACATCGTCAAGAAATCGGTGCCGCCGCTGGACGATCCCCGCATATACAAAAGTGCCAATGCGCCGCCCCATGTGATACCCGCAAACAGCGCCGCCAGCAGCGGATCACCGCCGTAGCCGGACTGGTCTGCAAAGGCAACATCCTGAAAAAAGGTACACCACAGCATACTGATGACGGTTTTCCCCAGGAAGGCGCGTCCCACAAAGCGGAAGCCAAGCATGATCAGGGGCACATTCAGCACCAGCGTTGTGATGCCGATGGGGAACCCCCACAGATAGTTGCCCAACAAGGCCAGACCCGACAACCCGCCGGGTGCAAAGTCGGCACCCTTGGCAAAATAGCAGATGCTCAGGGCATACAGAAACCCTGCGACCAGATTATACAGCTGATCCGTTACAAGGGTCTGCGCTTTTTCTTTCATCATAGAACACTGCCCCTTTTTTGGAAAACGAGGAGCTTCTCTTGCGGGAAAGCACTCCTCGTTTTGTATTTACCCAATCAGTTTTAATTTTTGGAGTGCATGGGCGATGCCGTCATTTTCCACGGTGTCTGTGACCATATCGGCACAGGCGCGTACCTGCGGCAGGGCGTTGCCCATCGCCACGCCGATGCCGGCCAGCTGCAGCATTTCCAGATCGTTGTCGGCATCTCCAAAGGCAATCGTTTCCTCCGGGGCGATGCCGATTGCCGCACACAGGGCGCGGATGCCGTTTTCCTTGCCGCCGGATCGGCTCATCAGATCCACCACGGCATCCCCCCAGCGCTTTGTCTGGCAGTGGGGCATCTGCCGCAGCAGTTCTTCTTCCTCCTCCGCGTTCACGAAGGGGATGGCCTGATAGATGCGGCGGTTTTCCAAATCGGAGATGTCACGCACAGCCGGCACGGCGGTGCCGATCTTTGCCTGCTCGACCTCCATACGGGAATCCACACAGTTGGCGTACATCCTGTCTTTTTCAAGAAAGATGCAGCTGCAGTTCTTTTTCTGTAAGAACTGCTTCAAGGCCGACAGATCCCCGGCAGGAATGGGCGTTTCCCGCACGATCTGCCCCTGCAGCTCGCAGAGCTGGCCGTTCATATAAACAGCACCGTCAACCGTGAGCCCGGGCAGCATATTTTCTTCCTCGATTTCCAACGCATGGCGCCCGGTGCAAAGAAATACCTGCACGCCGCTGCGCTGCAAAGCCTGCAGTGCCGGGGCCACGCTGGGCGGCATCCGATGCCCGCCCACGGTGATCAGGGTGCCGTCCACATCAAAGAAGGCGGCGCGTATTCTTTTTCCGCCGCACGCCGCCAGCGCAGGCAGCTCGGCAAGGCTGTCGATATGCAGCTGCGCCGCGCGCTGGTCAAACGGGAATCTTTCGTCCCGCAGGGCCGCCACAACGCCGCCCGCCGCCGTACCTGCCTGCACACCGTAGGTGGAGTCCTCCACGATCAGGCATTCCTCCGGCTTGCGTTTCAGCTTGTCCATGGTGAAACGGTAAATTTCAGGATCCGGCTTGCTGTGGGTAAATTCGTGACCGCTCACGATACAGTCAAACAACTCCCGAATTTTGCATTGCGTCAGGACCTGCTCAATACATTCCCGGCTGCTGCTGCTTGCAAGGGCTACCTGCAGCCCCATTTGCTTTAATTCATGCAGCAGCGGGCGAACCTCTTTGCGCAGAATATCTGGGTAATACACCTGGCAGCTGGCGTTCATGGCATCCATTTCCTGCCGGAATGCGGCATCGTCGGTACGGCGGCAAAGCTTGGCCATAAAGGGCATATATTCCTGCCCGGAAATGCCCACCAATGGGTACATACTTTCCAGGGTAATCCACGGGTAGGACGGCTTCAGATGTGCATACTGATGGTGCAGGTAGACCGGTTCACTGTCGATCAGCACGCCGTCCATATCAAAGATGACTGCCTTGATCGGCTTCATGGCGTTTCTCCCTTCAGATACCGTCCTCGTCCTCCTGCGGCTGGGCGGGAACCTCCAGCACAAACTTGCCGATGTTCTCGTGCCCGGTCTGCATAATGTCGGCGGCCAGTGCATCCACGTCGGGGCATTCGTCACCGGTGATGTTGCGCATGCACAGGTCCATCAGCATACTGCTGTTCAGTCCGGAGATCACACGCACCTTGGGGCGGGTCATCGAAAGCCCTGCCGCGCGGTTGTACGGCGTACCGCCGGCAATGTCTGCCAGCACCAGAACAGCCTCGCAGTCTGCATAGCTGTCGATTGCTTCCGCCAGCTGCTTTTCAAACACTTCCACATCCATGCCGTCGGCAAAATCTACGGCTTTCAATTCCGCATCACTGCCTGCCAGCATTTTTACATTGGCGGCCATACCGGCGGCAAAGCCGCCATGCCCGGTCACAACTACACCTACCATAGTAAAATCCACACTCCTTTAGCAAGACCGGGCACACAGACCCGGCTTATTGGTTGACAACTTCAAATTCAAATTTCTGGGTAACACCGTCCAGATACTCTTTACTGAGGTCGATCGGGCGGTCGTTCTGATCCATGACCGTGTTTTCGACATACAGCACGGGGGAACCGCGGTGCACGCCGAACAGGCCGGCAAACTCGGCGTTGGCGGTCTGTGCCATCAGAACACGGCGCGATTTAATGATCCTCTCGTGGTAGACGGTTTCAAAGACATCGTACAGCGAGCGCTGGGCGAAGTCGTAGGCATCAATACCGGGAAACACAGATTCCGGCACATAGTTTTCGACAAGAACAAAGGGCTTTCCGCTGACATAGCGCATACGCACAAGATGATAGCAGCGGTCCCTGCGTTCCAGCTTGAGCCGTGCAAAAAGCTCCGGGGTATAGCTTACCCACTCTGCACGCAGCACCTCGGTGCGGTGCTCCAGATTCAAAACCCCCATCTCAGCGGCAAAGCTCAGCTGCTTGTTCAGGAAGCGTCCGCGGGTATCGGGGCTGCGCACAAAGGTGCCGCGCCCCCGCATACGTTCCACGAAGCCTTCTTCGATCAGCATATTGTAAGCCTGCCGCGCAACGGGGCGTGAAATGCCGAACTGGGCGCACAGCTCCTCCTCCGTCGGCAATTTTGTCCCTGCCGACAGCTTTCCGCTGGTGATAGCCTCCAGCAATGCCTTCCGCAGCTGTTCGTACAGAGGGACTGCGCTGGTTTTGTCAAGCTGTATTCCGTTCAGTTCGATCATAACAGGAAATCTCCTTCTTATTATTCGGTGCCGTCCTGGGAGATTTCCGCTTTACAGCCAAAGCCGCCCTGTGCCATACAGTTGCGTGCCGAGACCTGCTGCCCGGCAGCCAGTGCTGCCAGAAGCGCCTGCTCCGGCATGGGCTTTGCCTTTTGCCACCCCGCAGTATACAGCGAGCAGAGGAAGGCGGCAAGGAAAGAATCTCCTGCACCCATTGTATCACTTGCCTCTACCATTTGGGTAGTCTTTTCCACAATTTTCCCTTGTACGGACAACATTTGCCCGGCTGCGCCCATTGTAGCCAGCACATGCACCACGCCCCGGCGGTGCAGCGGCGCGCACAATTCCGCAAAAGCAGCCTTGTCCATCGGCTTGCAGGAAAGCATCGCCAGATCTATGCCGTGGCAGACCTCGTCATAGTAAGCATCGGTGCGGTACTTTTCCTTTTCGCCGAAGTCATAGGCGAACACAGCGGGCAGCGCCTGCACAGCCGCCATCTGTTCGGGCATTTTGGCATTGCAGCTGCTGACGATCAGATCGGCGGTTTTCAGCTCGTCCAGCTCCTGCGCACCGATCTGCAGCGGGCCGGTCCAGCTTTCCCCGGTGATGACCTCGATAAAGCTGCGCTCCCCGTTGACCACATCATAGCTGCACACCTTGGTGGTACGCCCTTGCAAAACGGGGCAATGGCTGATGTCCACGCCGTTTTCCCGGAGTGCTTTCTCCACAATATGTGCCATCTTGTCATCGCCGAGGGAGCCGAGATACTCGGCCTGTGCCCCCAGCCGTGCAGCATGAACTGCAACGTTTACCGCATTGCCGCCGGGGAAGCACTCCTGTGTATTGTGGTAATAGTCTATTACGTTATCCCCTAATGCAATCAGTTTCATACTCAATAGCTCTCTTTTCTGTAATAGCGGCGGATATCCAGAGAATGATCCGTGATGACCTCAATGTTCTTGCTGATGCGCTGCAGAACAGCCGCCATGACAACAGGGCTGAGCAGCGGGCGGAACTCATCGCTGATGCCGGGCAGTGCATACTCCTTCGTGTCAAAGCAGGTCAGCTTTTTGGTATGGCGGGCGGCAAACGCCTTTACGCGCTCGTCCTGTGCACGGGTGGGTCCCTCGGTCAGCAGCAGCGTGGTGCAGACATCGTCCTCCAGCAGCTCCAGTGTGCCGTGGAAGAATTCCGGGCTGGAAACGCTCTTGGTGCGGATCCACTGGCTTTCCTCCAGCACGCACATGCTGTAACTGTACGCAGTGGGCCACAGATCGCCGCTGCCGATCCAGATGTTATACGGTTCCTTGCAGTAATCCTGCGCATATTTCAGGCACTTGGCATCCGCCTGCTTGCGTACCTGTGCCAGCGCAAAGGCAAGGTTCTTCAGCTCATCCGCAAAGCGGGGGTAGGCATCAAAGTTACCGCTGCGGTACAGGATGCGACCGATCAGGAGGTAGAACACCAGCTCCTGCGGGCGGCCCTCGCCGTAGACGATGGTGTCATCGCAGATGGATTCCAGCGTGGAGTTCTCCTTGCCGACGGCGGCAAACAGGCGCACGCCCTGCTCTTTCAGCCAGTTGGCTGCCTTTACGGTCTCGGCGGTGTCGCCGGACTTCGAGGTCAGGAACGCCACGGTCTTATCGGTGATGCGGTTGCAGTCACCGGTCATCAGATTGGCGGACAGTACATTTTCAACCGGCAGGCGGGACATGTGGCGGATATAGAAGGCGAACGGATCCAGCATCGCCTGAGAACCGCCGCTGCTGGTGAACAGCAGCAGGTCAAACCCGTTATCCACAATCGAATCCGCGATCGCCTCGATCTTGGCGCGCTGGTCGTAGATCTTGGCGCCGTTGGCAATGATCTGATTTTCGTCAAAGTTTACCATGCTCATGGGTACAATAGCCTCCATTTGTAATTTTGTTATGACAATATGATTTGTAAAAAATGCGGCTCGCGGGGGAATGCTGAACCGGCGCGAGCCGCCGCAGTAAAACTTACATGATGCCCAGGAAGGACAGTGCAACCGACAAAGCAATGACCAGCAGGATCAGCTTCATGGTGTTGACATTTTTCTTCTTGAACAGCCAGTAGAGCAGGAACACAAAGCCCAGCGGCAGAATGTTGGGCATGATGGAGTCAAAGATGCCCTGCACGGAAACGCTGGAAATGACAAGCGTTTCGGGGAAAGCAAAGGATACATAGCTGGGGATCAATCCGCCAACGACCATAACGCCCAGAATACCGGCAGCCTTGCTGATATAAGCGGCGTTATCGCCGATGAACTTGATGGAGTTGACACCGGCATTATAGCCCAGACGCACGAACCAGATGCGGCTGAAGACAGCGGTCAATGCCCAGAACAGCATGTAGAAGATGGGGCCCAGAACATTGTTCTGCGTTGCCAGAGAGCAGCAGATGGAGGCGATGATGGGCATGGCGGTGTACCACCAGATGGCGTCGCCCAAGCCTGCCAGAGGTCCGAACAGACCGGTTTTCAGGCTGTGGATCATCTCACGATTCTGGCCTGCCTCCTCCATGGAGACGATCAGGCCCTGCAGGATAGCTGCCATGTGCGGCTCGGTGTTGATGAAGTCGAGGTTGTTTTCCATCGCGGCGGCCATTTCCTCGTTGTTGTCGCCGTGGATCTTGCGGAAGCACTTGGTCATGCCGTAGCAGAAGCCTACGGCCTGCATACGCTCAAAGCTGAAGCAGCACTGTTCCGCCATAGAACGGATGGCCATTTCGTTGAGGTCTTTTTTGGTAATTTTGTTAGATGCCATCTTCAAAATCTCCTTCCTGGGCGGCAGTTGCAGCGGATGCAGCCGTCAGCTTGGCAGTCTCCATATCGCGGGTGAAATTGACATAGGCGATGCAGCCCGCAATAACAGCAATGGGCAGGATGTTCTGGCAGTTGGTAATGACCATAATGACAAAACCGGCAAGCAGATAGGCTGCGTTTTCCTTCTTGAGCATAACGACCAGCAGCAGGGCAAGGCCGACAGCCGGCATCAGACCACCGGCAACCTCAAAGCCGTGGACAAGCCATTCCGGGAAGGCTGCCACAAAAGCGGAAATACCGCTCTGCAATGCGTAGGTGGACAGGAACGCGGCAAGGGCAAACATGGCGGCATACAGGATCCAGCCGGTATACATTACCTTGGCAATGCCTTTTTCGTCACCGGCGGCAGCGCATTTGTCAATCTTCGGCAGGAAGCCGGCATAGAAGGTGTTGGTGCCGGTGTTGATCCACTGGCCGATCAGCGCGAACGGAACGGCAAGACCCAGCGCCGTGTTGACATCGCAGCCGGTGGTGTACGCCAGCACGGTGGTCATCAGACCGGCAAACAGGGGATCCGGCGGCACGGTGCCGCCAACGGTCAGCAGACCCAGGTAGGAAAGCTCCGCAACGGCACCTGCCTGCATGCCGAGGCGTACATCACCGAGGATGATGCCTGTGAAAAACGCTACGACCAGCGGGCGGAACCACATAAAGCTTTCCATGTGTTTGTCGAATGCGCAGATAAAAACGAGCAGCGCAATCAGCAAACCTTGCACGAGTGTGATTTGCATAGATTTTCTCTCCTCTTTATAAAATATATTTTTTGCTCTGCAGACCGCCTGCAGAGCCGGAACCTTGGGTTACTTTTCAAAGTCCAGCTTGTGGTCGCCGGGTGCGATCTGGATGTAGACATCCACACCCTTGGCACGGATGGCGCGAAGGTCGTCCTTATCCTTCTCGTCCATATAAACGTGTACATCGCCGGTCACTTCCTTGCCGGGGCCGACATGCATATTGCCGATGCACAGTTTATCAATGGGAACGCCGCCCTCCACCAGCTTACGGGCGCTCTGCGGGTTGCGCACGACCAGGAAGATGTGCTGGCTGGCGGATGCCTTGTGAATGACTGCAATGGTCTTGTCCAGCGTAAAGAACCGGATGCCGCAGCCGGAGCTTTTCGCGGTGGCGGTCATCAGGCTTTGCTGCAGCGGGTCGGCAGCAGCCAGATCATCTGCCACAACAATAAGGTTGACACCTTGTAAGGCGGTGGTCCACGCCACACCGACCTGCCCGTGTACTAAGCGATTGTCGATTCTTGTCATCAAAATGTCAGGCATAAGTTTTTCCTCCTTGTAATATGCTGCAAAGATTTTTAGATTTTTTCTTGATTTTCAGAAATTTTTTCTAAAATCTTTGTAATATTGTAATGACAATATACCAAAGTTGTGGTATAATGTCAATAGAGTTCGGGGACTTCCCGAAGATTTTAACGTTTTACACAAAGTGAGCGTTAAAAATTTAGACAAAATGTGAAGGAGACTGCTTTATGGAACACAAAAAGACTATGCTGGACTACATTGCCGACTGCCCGGAGTTTATCCGCAACAATGTCGCCGACAGCGCCGCGCTGACAAAGCCCCTTGTGGATGAGTATGTAAACGGCGGCTACAAGAACATCTGGATCGTTGCGTGCGGTTCTTCCTCCAACGGCTCGCTCTGCGCGCGGCAGTTTATCCGCCGCCATCTGAAGTGCGAGGTCAAGATCGTCACCCCGTTTCATTTTGTATCCAGCGAGAATGATTTCGGCGAGACCGATATGGTCGTTGTCGTCAGCCAAAGCGGCTACAGCCTGAACGCGCTGGACGCCATCAAGGTCATTGAGGCAAAGGGCCGCCGCTGCATTGGCCTGACCGGCGATGTCAACAGCGATCTGGGCAAGGTGTGCGATGTTGTCGCCAACTACGGTGTCGGGCGCGAAACGGTCGCGTATGTCACCCGCGGTGTCACCACGCTGGCACTTTTCTTTATGCTGTTTGCCGTGGAGGCTGCTGTCCGTCTGGGCATCAAGACCGCTGCCGAGGGCGAGGCTGTCAAGCAGCAGCTGCTGAAAGCCGCCGACATCAACGCCGCCGTACAGGCACAGACCCCTTCCTTTATTAAAGAGCACTACCGTCAGCTGTCCGGCATGACCAACGCCTATGTCTGCGGCGTGGGTGCCAACCTTGGCACCGCAAGCGAGGGCGCACTGAAATTCGGCGAGACCGTCAGCATCCCCACCGCTGCCTATGAGGTCGAGGAGTACATCCACGGCCCCAACATCCAGATGACCCCCCGCTACAGCGTATTTCTGATTGACGGCGGCGAGGGCACGGAGCGCATCCACCGCATCTTTGAGGGTACCCAGATCGTGACGGATAACGCCTTCCTGCTGACGCGCTGCGCCGATTACAAGGACGAGCACAATGTTATGTATGTGCCTATGGATGTGCCGGAGGAAATCACCCCGCTGTGCTGGCTGCCCTTCTTCCAGATGACTGCCTGCCGCCTGACGGATGATCTGGACCGCTGGAACAAGCACCCGCTGCAGCGCGCGATGGAAAAGTTTGTTTCCTCCAAGAGCGCCAATTATGTCAACAGTCCCTTCAGTGAAGACACGCCGGGCCGCGGGTAAGAGCGATGGCGTGGATATCTGCCGTCTTTTTCTGTCTGGGTGCTGCGGACACTTTGTTAGGTGATCGGCTGGGGTTGGGCAGTGCCTTCCGGCAGGGCTTTGCCGCCGTGGTGGATCTGCTGCTGCTCATGACCGGTTTTATGGCACTGGCACCCTGGCTTGGCACCCATCTGGCGCCTGTTATCACGCCGGTGTTTTCCGCTGTGGGGTGTGACCCTTCCCTGTTTGCCTCACTGTTTTTAAGCTGCGATGCAGGCGGCGCTGTGCTGGCCGCACAAATCGCACAGGAACCGTCCGCCGGGCTGTACAACGGTTTGATCGTGGCGGCCTTTCTCGGTGCCACGATCAACGGTACGATTCCGCTGGCGCTGGGCCGGCTGACAGACTCCAAACGAGCCGCCGCCGTTCGCGGATTGTTTCTCGGCTTTCTGGTCCTGCCGGTGGGCTGCCTGCTCACCGGGGCGCTGTGCGGCATTCCCCTGTCGGTCCTGCTGCACAACACCTGGCCTGTTCTGGCAGTGGCGGTCCTGTTGCTGCTGCTTTTCAAATCCGGCAGCAGTGCGATCGGTCCGATCTTCAATGGCATCTCTCTGGCGGTACGCGGTCTGACCCTGTTCGGCTTTTGCATCTCTGTTTTGCAGGAAACGTCCGGTATTGTGCTGCTGGAGGGGCTGACCCCCTTGGCGGAAATCTACCCGGTTATATGCAGTATCGGCGCGTTTCTTGCCGGGATCCTGCCGTTTTTCGCCTTTGTACAGCGTCTGTTGACCGCACCGCTGGCCAAGCTGGCCGCACGGCTGCAGCTGGAGCCCGCCTCCATCACCGGTCTGGTCGTGACGTCCGCCAACTGCATCCCCACATTGCTGAGTCTTGATACACTGGAGGAGCGCGGCATTACACTGAACACGGCCTATGCCGTAGTAGCTGCTTACAGCGTCGGCGATTTTCTGGCATTTACCCTGCAATTCAGCCCCGCACACGCCCTGCCGATGATGGCAGGCCGCCTTTTAAGCGGCTTGCTGGCAGTGGTGCTCTGCCTGAAAACAACACCCAAAACCACCTGAGTAAACACCCCCAACGGGCAGCTAAAGCCCGTTGGGGGTGTTGGTGTTTTCCTATATCGTTCCCTGTGAGCCGCACGCATGTCTATAATGCGAGAATTGTGCGGCGATGCCTTAGAAAATTTCCTGCTTCACTGTTAGATATCCGTTTTTGATTGATTATCAACTTCCCAATGCCCGCTGAAGCCGCGGCCAATGTAGTGGACATTTCCCATCGCCTTGATGTGGCGGCGGATGGTTTTGTAGCTGACACCCAGTGCCATGCCGAGTTTTTCGGTGCTGATTTTATTGTCTTTTTTGATTAAAGCCAGGATTTTGGCATCCAAATCATCTTGGGGGACACCTTGGGGGACACGTTGAGGGACATCTTGAGGGACACTGTAATTCAAGTTCGGCATAATAACAGTGAACTGGTAGCGGTCAGAACGGAATGTAGGGCGCTTATCCTCAGTGTAGTTGATTTGCGCTTTGTAGCCGTTCAGAATTTTCCCAAAGCCGCTGCCCTTGCGCTCCATGTAGCCAAGGCGGTTGAACACATCGGCCAACACCGGGTTGCGCCGGGTGGACGGCACGGTAAGCGGATCACGGTCTTGGATCATCGACCCGTCCGGCATACCGCCCGGCGAGTAGATCTCCAGACGGTCATCATACATGTCAATGTGAACCTCGCTGCCGTAGACGAGATAATCGCGGTGCGCCAGCGCGTTGACAAGTGCCTCGTGGTAACTGCGCTCGACATATTCGGGCAGTTCCTCCCGCGAGTTGGGTGTCTTGCGCCACATCATGCGGGCGTTGCGCTTGATGAACGCCTCGCCGTTTTCAATCAGAGAAAGCACACTGCCGGAATACTCGGCATCGTCCAGTGCGTCCATTGTGCCGCCGCTTTTGTCCAGCCCGTTCCACCGGGTGCAGAACAATCGTGACCAGCGGATCGGGCTTTCATCGGCAATCAGGGCGCCGGCATTTGTCAAAAATCCGCCCTCGTCTGCCAGCCCGAAGGAAACAAGGTCTTTGTTGTCAAAGCTGTTTCCCGTCCACTTCTTATAGCGCTCCCGCAGCTTGGAAAAGGCGTAGTCCTCCACCCTGTAAAGCGTCATCTGAGAGTCGTAGGAGGTGTTTCTGCCGCGCAGGACAAGGCGTTTCGGCTCGGTGGCGGATGCCTTGACGCTCTCATTTCCGATGCGTACAAACGCCTCTAAGGTGCCGTCGCCGGAGTAATAGTAGGGCGTTTCCTCGCCTTTGAACACATCAAGAATCAGCAGCACTTTGTCACCTTCGGTCTTGTGAAAGCGCAGCCGAAACTCCGGGATAGGCTCCATGCGCGTCTTGAGGATCTCGCTGATTTTCTCGGCGTCACTGTCGGGGTCGGTCAGCCCAACGATCTGCCCATCATCCGCCATGCCGAAAATCAGCGCACCGCCCAGCGTGTTCGCAAAAGCGCTGACACTCTTACACCAGCTTTTGGGCTTTTTACCTCAAGCGCCGCTTTCTTGTCATATTCGGTTGTTCCACCAAGCAGGTTCTCAATATCCATCTGATCCAGTCACCTTTTGCGCGAAATATCGGTACTTTAATTATACAACTTGGCGTGGGTAGTTTGCAATCGTAAGTTGTACTCTCTGGTGTTAAGTTGTACACATCACAGCAGGATTCCGGCGGAAAAATTCAGATTTCTATGTTTTGCGGATAAGATAGGACTCGTATTTGCTTTTTTAGCATTTTATTTATTTGGTTATTTATTTGTGCAGACTTTTCCTGTGCGAGAACCCTATGATGCGGGTATTCAAATTTCTCAATGAAACCAAAGCTGCGCATTGAATTGAGCGGTGTTGGCGAGAAGCCGTTTCAATGTTTTGCCCCCAAAACTGCCCCCAAAAGGGTTTGGAACAGGTCGGTACCATGCAGCACTCCTTTGTACACATGGGACAAAATCTATTTCGAACCTTGGTACACAACACCACCAAACCCAACAAAACAGCACTGTAACGCACAAACTTTGAATTTCTCATAACCCGGAGGTCGCAGGTTCAAGTCCTGTCTCCGCAACCAACAAAAGCTCGTTGAAACGACAAGTTTCAACGAGCTTTTTTCTACATTATGGAAAAAGTGGTAACGATCTGGTAACTTTGACCCCAAAATGACCCCAAAACTGAAAAATGACTGCGCCCGGGCGGTTGAGATTTTCAACCGCCCGGGCGCTTTTTGTGGATAAATTTTGCGGAGTTGGCAAGTAAAAATAGGAGCGGTCAACCTGCTTTGACGAGTACCAACACGCTGTTGATTGGCACTACGATTTGATCTTGTTTGGTGGGAATGGGCGGGTTCTTGTATTGGCGCAGGGCTTTTTGGATTTGCTGCTTGACTTCCAGCAGGGCGGCGTCTAGTGTTGGCGCTTGTGCGGTAACTTTGGGGAAGTCGGGAACATGGGCGGTGCAGCCGTCCGGGGATAAGGTGCAGAGTACAGGGTAGGGCTGGTTCTCAACGGAGATGCTGTACTGCATCCCGAACACATCGTCCATCTTGTCCATTTCGCGCCGCTTGTGTTCGTCCATGCTGTGGACGTATGTGTCCATTGTGAACGCTACCGAGTAGTGACCGAGGATGGCTGACAGGGTCTTGTAATCCATGCCTCGTTCCAGCGCACGGGTGGCAAAGGTATGCCGCAGGGCGTGGAAGGTAAAGTGCCCGATGTCGGCATCCTTCAACAGGCGGTCGTAGTAATCCTTGAAAGTTTTCTGCTCAAAGTAGTGTCCAAACTCGTTGGTGACGATGAAGCCATCATCGGTGTACTTATCCCCTGCCCGCTGCTTATCCTGCGCTTGTTGCTGTTTCCAACGGGCAAGCTCGTCTGCCATTGTGCGGGTCAGCGGAATCGTGCGGCGGGAGTTTTTCGTTTTGGGTGTGCCGAATACGATTTCAGTTTTGTTTTCGCCGTCGTGGGCTTCGTACTTGGCAAGGCGGTTGATGGTACGGTGTACATGAAGCTGCGTGGTGGAAAAGTCAATGTCCTCCCACTTCAGCGCCAGCAATTCCCCCATGCGTAATCCGGTACACAAGTCTAAGCGGATAAACACGCCGTAGCGGTGGCGGTAGCTGGCTTGCACCAGCGCCCGCTGCTGGTCGTTGGTAAATACGCTGATTTCGGGCTTTTCTCCGCTGGGCAAGGTCACGGCATCGCAGGGATTGTACACTAACAAGCGCTCCTTTACGGCCTGCTGTAAGCACTTGTGCAATGCCATGTGGTAGTTGCGAAGCGTCTTGGGCGACAGCCCTTCCTCGCGGAATTTGTAGTTGTAAAACTCCTGCAAGGTGTGTGGTTCCAGCTTTTTAAGCAGGATTTTCCCCAGTACACAAAAGTGTTTATTGAGATAACTGCGGTAGCTGGCATAGGTGGACTGTTTAACGGTATCTTTCATGTAGGTGTCCAGCCAATACTCGTACCATTCGCCCAGTGTCACCGACATAGGATCGCGCCAGCCCTGTGTGCGGACTTCGTGGGCTTGCTGCTGTAAAACGGCGATTGCTTCCTGTCGCGTGTTACAGCAGGTGGATGTACGCTTGGGCTTGCCTGTCTTGTAGTCGATTCCGGCAGATAGCCGCACCTCCCACCGCCCGTCTGTGCGCTGACGGATGTTGCCCTCGTTATGCCCACGGCGCAGGGCTTTTTTGGATGTGTCTTTCACGCTGCATCGTCTCCTTTCGTGACACAAAGACTACCACAGGTACTTGGAGAAAGCTATTCATCAGACCCGACAATCTTCGGGTTCTCGTTTTGGGCTTTATTGACCTTTTGCTGCTCCAGCCAGCCCAGCAGTTCATCCCGCCGGACCAGCAGTCGGTTTCCAATGTGGAACGTAGGAAAAGTCGCGTCATGGAATATGCGGTAGGTGGTCGAGCGCGAAATGCCGAAGTAAGTTTGCACTTCCTTGGGGCTTACAACATTGGGTAAATCTTGAAATTCCGTATTCATGGGTTCCTCCTATGTAAGTAGTGAAAAAACGCTTTCAATATATAGCCACTGGGAAAGGGCAAAAAGTATCGCAGACCTTTGAGATGTAATAATTTGTAATAATATGTCGACATTATGTAGCCAGTGGGAAGGCGCAAGATTTGACCTGTGTCCAACAAAAATTTTCATCAAAATTAAAACCGGCGAGCCACAGATTAAAACGGCTTGCCTGTAGAATGACGATGCTGACGATGATGACGATGTTTTTGATATACCCCTTTACCCTATCCCACGAACACCGTCACCAACGTCATCACCGTCATGCTTATAGTGAAATGACGCTTGCGGTTTACTACTGCTTGAAACAAAAATAATGATACTACGATAAACACAAAATCAGAATGACGCAGATGACGCTAATGACGCAGAATCTGGGATATGGTATAGGGATATCCTCAAAACAGCGTCATAAGCGTCATCTGCGTCACTATCGTCACACAAGGATGCTGCCGGGGGTCTGGGGTACACCCCAGAAATGTGCATGTGGATGACCACATGCTATGCTAGCAAAACACGTTCCCGCTCAAAGCGGGGGGGGTAATCAAAGCGGATGCGCATACAAATTCGTATATGCTCCAGAGTGAATCAGTTTAGATTCATCCAAAAATCTTGACTCGAAAAAGTGAATCAGTTTTGATTCACTCTGCACAAATGAACTGCTTTTTATTAAAAAAGGCCACCAGGATTTCTCAAGATAGCGCATAAGGCTATAGAAAATCCTGATGGACGAAGCTAAAACAGAAACAGAAATCAGAAAGGCTCAGAACAGCGTCGGAGCAATGGTCTTACCCCGGCTGCTTGCCGATGTAAGCCAAAATGCCGCCGTCAACGTAGAGGATCAGGCCGTTGACGAAGTCGGAAGCCTCGGAAGCCAGGAACACGGCGGAGCCGCCCAGATCCTCGGCCTTGCCCCAGCGCTCGGCAGGGGTCTTGGCAACGATGAACTGGTCAAACGGATGACGGCTGCCGTCGGGCTGGATCTCACGCAGGGGTGCGGTCTGCGGGGTGGCGATGTAGCCGGGTCCGATGCCGTTGCACTGGATGTTGTACTTGCCGTACTCGGAGGCGATGTTCTTGGTCAGCATCTTCAGACCGCCCTTGGCAGCGGCGTAGGCGGAGACAGTCTCGCGGCCCAGCTCGCTCATCATGGAGCAGATGTTGATGATCTTGCCGCCGCCCTGCTCGATCATATCGGGAATGACCGCCTTGGCGACGATGAAGGGGGCGTTCAGGTCAACGTCGATGACCTGACGGAACTGGGCAGCGGTCATCTCGATCATCGGGATGCGTTTGATGATACCGGCGTTGTTGACCAGCACATTGATGTGGCCGACTTCCTCGGTAATCTTCTTGACCATCTCATTGACGGCATCCTCGTTGGTGACATCGCAGACATAACCGTGGGCGTTGATGCCGGCTTCCTTGTAGGCGGCCAGACCCTTGTCGACCAGCTCCTGCTTGATGTCATTGAAAACGATGGTGGCACCGCAATTTGCCATAGCGGTGGCAATGGCAAAGCCGATGCCGTAGGATGCGCCGGTGATCAGCGCGACCTTGTCGGTCAGGTCAAAGGATTTGGGTGTGCAGACAGACATAATAATACCTCCTGTTGAATGAAAAAACGGTTTATCTTTCCAGCCCGTAGGGCACCGGGTGCTTGCCGTAGCGGTTGGCCGGGCTGCCGGTCAGGGTCAGCGTCAGGGTGTTTTCGCCGGGGGTCAAAAGCCCCGCCAGCGGGAATTTATGCGGCGACCAAAAGGACACGCCAGCCGGTTGACCATTGACGGTCAGCTCCGCCATTTCCTGCCCGCGCAGCGTCAGCAGCGGCGTGGTGGATTCGATATCCGCCGCCGTGACCTTTAGCACAGCACGGTAGGTCTTGGCGGCATGGGCCGCGTCCTCGCCCGCAAGGATAAAGTCCGGCACGGGCAGCGACAGATAGGTGGGCGGCAAAGGCAGGGTTTCGGTTTCCTGTGCGGTGCAGGTGAACAGCAGCAGGCTGCCGCGCGTGGGCAACTCCAGCGGAAGGCAGACACCCTTGGTGGTATGCTCGGCAGGGCAGGCGCAGTGCTGATTGTTCCACAAATCATACCGACAGAGCGGGGCATCCACCGGCAGGGTCAGCCGTGTCCGGATCGGGGTATTGCCCTCGTTGACCAGCAGCCAGCAGGCGCGCCCTTCCTTATTAAAAGAGGCGCAGCGCAGCATGGGCTGCGGCGGGTCGCAGCAGCAGTCCGGCTCGAGCGCCGAGACCTCCGGATGCGCGGCGTCCGGGAACAGTGCCTTGTCCCCCAGCACGGCGGTGTAGCGGTGTCCGTGTAAGCAAAGCGCGCCGTCCTCGACCGTGCAGGCGGGAAAATAGCTTTCGGGAATGTACTGAAAACCGATCTGCCGCTCAAACAGCGGGCGCACGGTGTCAGGGCAGAGGTCGCGGTTGCGGCAAAGCACGGCAGTCTCCGCATGCAGATCGATGTCGGTCATCAGCCAGGACAGCCGCCGCCAGTAGGTGCTCCACGCATCGTAATGCGCCCACCAGATGCTGTGGGGGCCGACATCGGGCGGGCGCTCGTCCTTGCGCTTGCCGCGGATGCTGTAATAAAAGGCGTGCGGGATAAACAGGTTGACCCCGCGCACCGCCAGCCAGTCGGTGTACCATTTGATGTCCCCGCCCGAAAGCTGCCACGGGTTGTCGTCCTTGTTGCAGGCGCCAAAGCACTCGTTGGAGTTGCGGCGGCGGTGCATCAACCGCGCGGCATCGGCGCTGCACTTTGCCATCGTGGAATCCATACCCGCCAAGCCGTCTTTTTCGGGGGCGAGCCAGCGCAGCACCAGATCCTGCCCCGGCACGGCAAAGTATTTTTCTACTTCTATATCATCGCTCTGGTGGGGGTGCCCCATCAGGCCGATGCCGTGCGCCTTGCACCAGCGGGAGAGTGTGCCGTAGTAGACCTCGCCCTCGCGCTGCAAAAGCAGCTTGTGATACAGCCGTGTATCGTCGTTTTCTTTGCCGTCAAACAGGGCGGCGAGGTTGGCGGCGTTGCCGCCCGCACGGCGGAAAATCTCGGCAAAGCCGTGCGTCCACGGGAACATACCGCTGACATTGCGCCCCAAAATACTCGGCTCATCGGTGAAAAAGCCGATGATCGCAGCTCCGAAATACTCTTTCAGTTCCCGATAGTAGGCTTCGTGGGTCAGTTCAATAAAGCGGCTGACGGCCGCAGGGTTCAGAATATCAGCGGTTTTGGGGGCGTTTTTCTCGCCGTCATCCTCGCCCCAGTGCAGCCCGCGCATCGTGCCGCCGCTTTTGCGCACAACCAGCGTGCCGCTTTCCGTCTGTGCCAGCAGCTCGTCCCCCGGCAAAACGGTCTGGGTCAGCGCGATGCCCTCGCTGGCAAGCTCAGGGTGATCCTTTACGACCAGCCCGCTCGCCGAGCCGGAGGGGTACATTCCCTCGTCATACAAAACGATTTTCATATCCAGCGCGGCGGCAGTCTGCACCGCCGTGCGGATATGGGCAAAGTAGCGTTCACCCAGATAGGTGATGTCGGGGCTAAGCCCCATGCGCGGGTGCAGCACCACGCCGTAAATGCCGTGGGCGGCAAAGTGCGCCAGCTGGCGGCGCAGCTCCTCAGCGGTCAGATCGCCGTTCAAAAACCAAAATGGGATGGCGGTAAATTCTCTGGGCGGGTTTTGCAGTTGATCAAGAAATTTCATTTTGCGCTCTCCTGTGCCTCGGCATGGGCGCAGATGTCCGCCCATGCGTGGGATTTATAGTAGAACAGCATCGCCAGCAGCCCGACAACAAAGCTGAACGAAACACCCGCCATGGCGTAGCCGCCGTAGCCCAGCCACGCCAGCAGGTAGGACGCCGGGATGCGCACACCCCACAGCAGAATGATGTTGACGATGGTAGAATAGCGGATCTCGCCCATGCCGTTGGCAAAGCTCATAATCGCGTTGAAGGCTGCGTAGCACCACTGGAACGGCAGCACAATACGGATATACCGCACTGCAAAGGCAAGCACGGCCTCGTCCTGCGTAAAAAGCAGCAGCAGCGGGCGGCAGCACGCTGCCATAAGCAGCCCGCCCGCCAACGAAAGCAGCCCCGACGCCGCCGGAATCATCCACCCGCCTTTGCGCAGGCGGCGGTAGTCCTGAGCGCCGAGATTTTGCCCCGCAAACACCGAGGTCGCCTGCGAAAGCGAGGTGACCGTGATGTTGGCCAGCCCGCCGACCTTGCCCGCTACCGAGCAGCCCGCCACAAAAACCGACCCCTGCAGGTTGTACAGCACCTGCAAAAAGACATGCCCGATGGAGTAGAGCGCCGAGTTCAGCCCCAGCGGCAGACCGATGCGCACAATCTGGCGCAGGGTGTCGGCATCAAAGCCGCAGGGCAAAACAGGCAGCGCAAGCTCTGTGCAGCGGCGGCGAATGTAAAAAATGCTGCATATCCACGACAAAAACAGCGCAATCGCCGTGGCTGCCGCCACACCGCCGATGCCAAGGCCGAGCGCGCCGGTAAGCACAAGATCCAGTACGATGTTGGCGGCGCAGCTGATAAACAGCAGCAGCAGGGAGGACGAGCTGTTGCCTATGCCGCGCAAAAGACCGGCGTTGAAGTTATAGCCCATGTTGCCCAGAATACCCAGCATCGTGATGCGCAGATACAGCACCGCCCCCGGCATGGCGTCCGCCGGGACCTGCATCAGCCGCAGCATCCACGGACCCAGCAGGAACCCGATGACGGTCAGCGGCAGCGACGCTGCAAACAGCAGCCAGACCGAGGTGCGCACGAGCTTTTGCAGCTGGTCATGGTCGGCGCGGCCGACCGCCTGCGATACGAGGATGGAGATGCCCGAGCCGATGCCCACAAAGACACAGAGCAGAATTTCGAGCGGCTGGGAGCTGGTCGCCACCGATGCCAGCGCCGTAGTGTCGCAGAAATTGCCGATGACCAGCGTGTCCACCGTGCTGTACAAAAGCTGCAGAATATTGCCGGCACAGATGGGCAGCGCAAACAGCGCCGCGCGCCCCAGCACTGAGCCGTGGGTCATATCAACTTGTGCGGATTTTCGGTAAGCCGGCATAGCCCTACCTCCCGGTATGACAGATTTTCTTATCTATATTGTACGAGGAAACCGCGCCGGCTGCAACAATCATTATCCTTTGATTTTTGGATAGATATAAACGATGAGGCGAGCAATTTTTGCGGTGCGGTGTAAAAAACAATCACGCCCTTTGCGGCGGCGGGAGGGCGTGATTTCCCGCTGCTTTGTGCAGGTTCCACAAACAAAGATTGACAAAATCGGTAACATTGACAGCAAGATTTGCCGCAAAAGGGCTTGCCACTGCGGCGCAAAATGTGCTATCGTTAAAATTAAATTCAGTGAAAAGGGAGTAAAATTTGTATGCGGAAGCCTCTGACAAGACAGAACAGCACGCGCGTCAAGCGCAGATACTCTGCTTATCAGAACCGTATTTTTTTCTATCTCGTGACCCTTGTCACCGCCCCGCTGCTGCTGTTGGGCGTGCTGTCCAGCGTGGTGTACTACCGGCAGACCGTCACGCGCAGCGATGCCCTGCTGGCCTCGGCGCGGGAGAATGTCGAGGCGCAGATGGAAATTGCGCTGAGCAACCTGCGTGCCTACTACAGCGCGGTCGTCAGCGTGGACAATTACCAGACCCTGTGCGAAAAAACTGTGCCGCCGTACAGTGAGTACACCCTTGTGCGCGATATGCAAACCGCCATGCGCGGCGGCAATCTCGTGGACAAATATGTCGAGGGGTATACCTACATCAACCTGCGCAATGGGTGGATTTTAAGCAACAACGGCATGTACCGGCTGGCTGATGCCGCCAACCGGGATGAGGTCGCCCACCTGCTGGGCGAGTGGGCGGAGCAGCACGCCGCCATGATGTGGGTCAACCGTACCGACCAGCCCACCCCCGCGCGGGCGGACACACCGCTGAACACGGTGGATCTGACCGGCGAGCTGCTCGTGCTGCGCAGCAGCTCCTACCGTACGGGCAGTTATGCGGTGCTGATCGTCAAGCTGGATCTTTCGCCGCTGTATGAGATGACCGAGAGCTGGCAGACCGGCGGCTACAGCATTGCCGCGCGGGATTTCACCGGCAAGACCGTGCTGAGCACCTCTGACGCGCTGACCGCCCTGCTGGACGCCGACACCCCTGCCGAGGGCGGCTGTGTGCAGGACGGCTGGCGGCTGAACAGCGGCAAGATGGGCGTGAACGGGCTGACCTACTATGCGGCGCTGCCGCAGCGCACGCTGGCGGCTACCGCCGGCATGGTGATTCTGATCGCTTTTGTGCTGGCCGGGGGACTGGTGGCGGTGCTGCTGATCTGCCGCCGATCGACCAGTGTGCTGTACGCCCCTGTGGATGATCTGATGCACGCGGCCAGCGGTGTGTTCGGCCAGCCCGGCAGCGATGAGGAGGAGTTTGCCTATCTGGCCGCCGGTGTCAAGCAGGTGGCCAGGGACAAGCAGGCGATGCAAAGCCTGATGCAGCAGCAAAACCGCCGCCTGCAGCAGAGCTTTGTGGAAAATCTGATCCGCAGCGAGGTCACCGATGAGGCCGCCGGCCACACGATGCAGGAGCTGGGGCTGGCAGTCTGCCCCGCGTATCGGCTGATCGCGCTGGCGCTGGATACCCCGGCGGGCACCTCCGGCCCGGTGCGGGAGACGATGCTGCTGACCGCCATACAGACGATGCCCACCGAGCTGCTGCGCCGCTGCGCGTTCCAGCCCGTAATGCTGAACTTTACCCTGCTGCTGGTCGTGGGCGGCGAGGAGGCTGCTCTGAACGAGGCCTGCCGCGTGGTATATACGGCAGCGGCGCGCAGCATCCGCACCGCGCTGGGGGTCAGCTGCCGCGCGGGCGTCAGCCGCCCCTTCCACAAGCTGCACCACATGCAGCTGGCCGCGCAGGAGGCATGGGAGGCCCTGCGCCTGCCGGAGGCCGATGCCCCCGAGGCAAGCGGGCAGATGCTGTACTACCAGCCGCCCGACGAGCAGTGCGCCCGCAACGGCTATGATACACTGCTGGAGCATGAGATCACGGCAGCCGTAACCGCCTGCAAGGCCAAGGAGGTGCGCCACCTGCTGGAGCGCTTTACCGCCAAAATGCTGGAAAAGAACATCCGCGGGTATGAGCGGCAGTTTTACATCCAGCGGCTGGTGGCGGCCATGCTGGCCGTGGCGGAAAACGCCGGGCTTTCGGTCAATCAGGTGCTGGCAGACCGGCAGGCCAACCTGTTTGAAACGATCGGCAAGATCTACACCGCCGACCAGATGCAGAATTTCCTGATGGACGAGGTGGCCGTGCCGGTCATGGACCTGCTGACTGAGTTCCGCCAGAGCAGCTCCAGCGAGCTGGTCAAGAATGTGCTGACGCTGATCAAGCAGACGCGCGGCGACATTACGCTGAACGAGTGCGCCGACCGGCTGAACTATAACCCGAGTTATATCTGGAAGGTGCTGCGCACCGAGAAGGATACCAGCTTCAGCGATCTGGCCAACAATGAAAAGCTGGAGATGGCCAAGGAACTGTTGCTGACCAGCGACATGACGGTCGTGCAGATCGCCGAGACGCTGAACTATTCCAATGTGCAGAATTTCATCCGGTTTTTCAGCAAAAAGGTCGGCATGACCCCCGGCAAATACCGCAAGGATTACCAGAACGAGAAGAAGTAAGGGGAATTTCCCTCACCGACAGCAAAGGCCGCACCCGATGCGTTTCGGGTGCGGTCTTTTGCGGTTATTCGGTTTCGATGCGCAGGACGTTGACCTTATCATCGTACTGGGTGCGGGTGCCGGTGATGTGGGGAATCAGGGCGTTGATCTCCATGACCAGCGCGCCCTCGGCGGTCAGATAGGGCTGGCCGTCCATCAGGTTTTCCTTGCCGTCAACCAGCAGGTGGGTGACGCCGACCTGCGCTGTCACGGTGTGCCCGCCGCTGTGCAGCGTCAGGCAGCCCCCGGCGGCGTTCCAATCATAGCGGAAGGCATCGGGGATGACCGTCTGCAGCCGCTCCAAAATGCAGAGCACCGCGCCCCAGACGCGGCCGTTCTCATTGACGCTGCGCACGCCGCGGGTGTCCGGCTCCTGCCCGTTGACAAGAATTTTGGTGTAGCACTTGTCCTCCGGTCGGTATTTGGCGGCATCCGCCTGCGCAATCGGCACAAAGGCATCGCGGCGCTGCGGCGCACAGGCGGCATAGGCAGGGCGCAGGCAGGGCAGCGGCTCGGCCGTCAGCGGCGAAAGGTCGGCAGCCTTGCTTTGCAGCGTGATGACACTGCGGATACTGCCCATCACGGCGGTCAGGCGGATGGTGCCGGGCGTCGTACCGGCGCGCAAAAAGACGCGGTTGGTGCCGCACTCGGCATAGACATGGTTTTGGTGGATGACGCTGTCGTCATGGCCGTAGCCCGCAAAGCGGCCGCTGTTGTAGCCGCCCAAAAACTGCGCGGGACCGTCCAAGGTGAAGTCAATGCGCGCATCGCAGAGCGGGCAGACCCGCCCGGCGCTGTCCTGCACGGCAATATCGACATAGGCGATGTCGGCTCCGTCAGCAGCAAGGCCGCCCGGTGCGGTGTGCAGCGTCAGCCGCAGGGCGGCGGGGCTGTCGGCGGTTTCCAGCCGGTCAGACGCGGCGGGTGTGCCGTCATAGCCGTAACCGACCGCCTCGACCCAGCCGGACTGCGTCACATCCACACCGGGGAAGGCGAATACAAAGGTGTTTTGCGGCTTGTCGCACCGCCCAACGCTGCGCCCGTTGACCAGCAGCTCGACCGCGGCAACGGGATAGCTGGCGATGACGTACACCGTCTTATTGTGCGGATCGCGGGTGTGCCAGATGCCCGTACCCTCCCAGCAGGTGCCGTTAAAGCGCTTTTCTTCATAGCGATAATTGGCAGAGGTAACTGCGGGATAGTTCCAGTGACCGACGATCTTTACGGCAGGGGCTTCGCTTTGCATGACGCGGAAATAGGCAAAGCTCTGCTTTTTGGTGCGGCAGGGATCGACGCGGCCACTCATGCGGGCGTTTTCGCTGTAGGACTGGCGGCCATGCTGGGCAGAGTCCGTCCAGCAGAGCGCCGCACAGGCGCTGTAGTAGTTCTTGCCGGAGGCACCGCCCATACGGTCATTGAAAAATTCCGCATAGCCGCGCGCGTTTTCAAGCACGAGATCTTCACTGGTCAGATCGTAGAAGTCGTACCCCATGGCTTTTTTGCCGCCCTTGCCGACCCAGCGGTTGCGGTAGTCGAAATCCGGCGGGGTGAAGTCGTCCCAGATGCGGCGGGGGGCTTCCTCGCGGCTGTACTCGGTTTCGGTAACAGGACCGTGCTGCGACAAAAAGCGGGCGGCGTGGCGGTTCAGCATCGTGCCGACATACTCGCTCTCGTTGACGACATCCTCGGTGTTCAGGGTGCGGCAGCCCATAAAACGCCCGCCGTGGGGGTCAAGCTGCTGCTTGAGCAGGCGCATTTCCCGCATATGGTCGCGGGAGATCGAGTTGTTGCCCGCCTCCCAGAACAAAATGGACGGATGGTTGCGGAAGGCGATGATGACATCGCGCATCAGCTCCACGCGCTGATCCCACTGGCGACCGAAATTTTCTTTTTCCTTGTCACCGGCGGGCTGGGTGCAGACGATGCCGTGGCGGTCAAAGGCACGGATGTCCGTGGGGCTGCCCGCCACATGCATAAAGCGGATGTGGTTGGCGTTGCTCTCGCGGATGAGGGCGGCGTCCTCATCGTGCAGCCACTCGGGTGCAATGCCGATGGCTGCCCACTCGTTGGCGGCGCGCTGGGCGTAGCCGCGCAGCCACTGCACCGCGCCGTTGATGCGGATTCCGCGCTCGCTGTCATAGCTTACGGCGCGGAACCCGGTTTCCAGCCGCTGGACATCGGTTTTTTCCCCGTCTACGAACAGCTCTGCCTCGACGGTGTACAGGTAGGGGTCATCGATCCTCCAAAAGCGCAGCGGCAGGGTGTCGGCCCCGGCGTGCAGCACGCTGACCTGCACCGAGTCGGTGGCGGTGGGTGCGGGCAGGGCTTCGTCCTCCACGGGGCGGTAATGTCCGGGTACGGCTTCGTCGGGAACATAAGCGTCCGCCGGGGTGATGCTCAACGGTGGGACAGCGCGCCCTGTGGGCGGCACGGTGGCGGGTGCGCCGTCAAAAATGGCGGCAACGCTGCCGTCCGGGCGGCGCAGCGTGATGCGCAGCTTGGCGGAAACCGCGGTTTCGCCCTCGTTGCGAACCTCTGCCTCGGCGGCAATGTCTGCCGTTGCGTTGCATAAATCAAAATTTTTGCCGTAAACGTAAACGCCCTTGGTCTGCAAATTGGAGTAGAGCGGCAGCGTCAGATAGACATCGGGCTTGAAAAACACCTGCACGGGGCGGGTGATGCCGCCGACCGAGGGATTGAAGTCGTTGCAGTTCCAGAAAAAGGGGACGCCCACGCGGTCGGCGGGGACGGCCTGCTCCTGCGGAAAGAGATAGCTGCCGGGGACAGCATCGGGCTTGTTGGGGGTCTCGGCAATGCAGAACGGCGCATTGCGGGTGGCGGTGTTGTCGGTCGCAATGGCGATGAGGTTCGGCGCATCGTACCGCACATAGGGGGTAATGTCAAAGCCGAACGGCGCAACGCCGGCCTCGTAGTAGCCGGCCAGCGTACCGTTTACATAGAGGTAGCAGGTCTGGCGCAGCCCCTCAAACGCAAGCAGCACCTTGTGGTTTTTGTGCCGCGCCGGAATGGTGAGGATGTTGCGGTAGAACGCTGCGGTGCGGCGCTGGCCGCTGCCGCCGTCCTGAATGCGGTCACGGAACAGATCCTCATCATTGAAGGTGTGGGGCAGCGTGACGGGCTGCCAGTCGGTTTCCCGGTAGTCGGCCTCGTAAAAGGCGTGCCCCTCAGCGTCCCGGTGCGCGTCAATGGCCTTTGCCATGGGGAAGGCATCTGCCCGCAAAAAGTGCCAGCCGTGGTGGAAATAAAAGCTTTCGCCTTGCAGTGTAGACATAGCGTTTTCTCCCTGTCAGATGTGCTGTATACAGTTGCAGGCCCGCGATCTTATCTTTATCATACGCGCTGCCGCGGCGAAAAACAAGTGTCATTTGATGGGAAGAAGGTTTTGAAAGCGCGGTGCAGCGATAAATATCAAGATATGGAAACAGGACCTGTTTGCTGGCAGCAGGGCGGAGTGACCCAACCCGCCGGCAAAGCGGGGCAGGCGGGGCAAGGCTGCAGCAGGGTCAAGAACGCTCTTTGTCAAAATGCACAAAACAGACAGGCACGGTGTATAAAATATTCACAATTTCAACCCGAAACAGCAAACGATAGTGCCGGTAGATATAAGGATTGTTTTGTGTGTCTTTTGCATGTATAATCTCGCTGCATCGTGAAATATAATGAAAAATTTTCGCGTGCTTTTGATTGTAGCCAAATCCGCAGAGCAGGGGATACAATGGAAGCAACGAAACAGCCGCCGCCGGATGACGAGGGCCCGCGATCCCGACCAAAGCACCGCGGCCACCGGCTGATGAGAACACAAAGCAAGGAGGAAACGCTTATGGCACAAACCGCTGCGGTCAAGCAGAGCAAGGCCAATGCCCGCGCCCAGAAACAGCTGGGCCACAACACATGGCGCAAGGCGTTCATGCAGCACTACTGGTTATATATCATGATGCTGCCGGCGCTGCTCTACATGATCATCTTCAATTACCTGCCGATGACGGGCCTGTATATGGCATTTACCGATTTCAGCCCCTTTAACGGTGACACGATTCTGGAATGTGTGTTCGGCAGCCCCTTTGCCGGGCTGAAGTACTTTAAAAAGCTCTTCACCGGCCCGGACTTCTGGACGCTGTTCCGCAATACGCTGTCTATCTCGCTGGCCAACCTTTTCTTCGCCTTCCCGGCACCGATCATTCTGGCGCTGATCTTAAATGAGCTGCGCTGCAAATGGTTCAAGCGCACGGCGCAGACGCTGGTCTACATCCCCCACTTTGTCTCCATCGTCATTGTGGCGGCGCTGACTTTCCAGATGTTCTCCACCACGGACGGCGCCATCTACCATGTGCTGACCCAGATCTTCGGCGCGAATGCGCCCGACCTGCTCAGCGACCCCAAGCTGTTCCCCGCGCTGATCGTCGGCCAGAATATCTGGAAAGAGACCGGCTACGGCACCATCATCTATCTGGCGGCGCTGTCCAGCGTGGATGTGCAGCTGTATGAGGCTGCCAAGATTGACGGCGCAGGCCGTTGGCAGCTGATGTGGCATGTCACGCTGCCCGCCATCCGCGGAACCATTGTCCTGATGTTGATCATGAAGGTCGGCCAGCTTCTGAACACCAGCTACGAGCAGATCTTCCTGATGCAGAACTCGATGAACCGCGCAGCCTCCGACGTGTTTGACACCTACGTTTACACCAAGGGCATCACGGGCGGTCAGTATTCGCTGGCAACCGCCACAGGTTTGTTCAAATCCACCATCAGTATGCTGCTGGTCGTGACCGCCAACAAGATCGCCAAGCTGTTCGGCGAGTCCGGTCTGTACTAAAGAAGGGAGCTGTGCTACAATGACAATGCCCTTTGCCAAAAAGAAGGACGGGGTGCGCGCCACCGGTGCGCTGGAAGCCCATACCCCCGGCGATCAGGTCGTGCAGGTTTTGCTGTATGTCATCATTGCGCTGGTGGCGCTGGCGTGCGTGCTGCCCTTTATCTACGTGGTGGCAGGTTCCTTTGCCACCGAGCGCGAGCTGACCGAGCGCCCCTTCTTCCTGATTCCGCAGGACGTATCGCTGAACGCCTACCAGTACATCCTCAAGCAGGGTGATGTGTTCCGCGGACTGAAAAATTCGGTGATCGTCACCGTGATCGGCACGCTGATCAATATGTTCGTCTCCTGCACGATCGCCTACCCGCTGTCCCGCCCCTACCTCAAGGGTCGCAACGGCTTTATCAATATGGTTATCGTCACGATGCTGTTCACCGGCGGCATGGTCCCCTCCTACATTATGGTGGTCAATGTGCTGCATCTGGGCAACACCTACTGGGCGCTCTGGCTGCCCACGGCGATGAGCGCCTTCAACATGATCATCATCAAGAACTACTTTCAGGGTATCCCCATGGAGCTGGAGGAGGCCGCCATCATTGACGGCTCCAACGATCTGATTACCTTTGTGCGCATCATCCTGCCGCTGTCCGCGCCGGTGCTGGCCTCGGTCAGCCTGTTCTACGCGGTCGGCCACTGGAACAGCTACTTCAATGCGATGCTGTACATCAACAACTCCGACATGGAGGTCATCACCATCGTGCTGCGGCGTCTGGTGTTCCTGACCACCCAGGTGGCCGAGGATTCCACCTTTGACTGGGGCGCAGCCGGTATGCCGCCCATCAAGGCTGTCAAGATGGCAACCACGGTGCTGTCCACCCTGCCGATCCTCTGCATCTATCCGTTTGTGCAGAAGTTCTTTACCCAAGGTGTCATGGTCGGCTCGGTCAAGGGCTGATACCAAGCTATACAACCACTTTTATACAAAAAGGAGAAAAACGAAAATGAAAAAGGCACTTGCCCTCTCTATGGCGCTGGCGATGTCCGCCGCCATGCTCGCAGGCTGCGGCGGCTCCGCCTCCGGCAGCACCTCCGCTTCCGGCGCTGCTTCCTCTGCGGACAGCGCTGCCTCCGGCACCCCCACCATCAGCTTTATGATCCCTGACTTCACCGGCCATGTGCTGAGCAATGAACATTCCGATGAGGTCATCGCCAAGTACGAGGCCTACACCGGCACCCATGTCGAGTGGCGCACCGAGGCCAACGACACCTACAGCGAGAAGTTCGGCCTGACCCTGATGGACAAGGACAACATGCCGATGGTCCTGACTGCAACCAAGACGCTGGACCAGAACGCCAATGCAGCCGATGCCGCCAAGCGCGGCGCCTTCTGGGATCTGACCGAGTACCTGCAGGACAGCGAAGCCTACCCCAACCTGTCCCAGATCAGCCCCGATGTTCTGAAGGGTCTGACCGTGGACGGCCAGATCATCGGCATCCCCCGCTCCCGCGCCATCGGTCGTAACGGTCTGGGCTACCGCACCGACTGGGCCGAGGCCGTGGGCATCACCGAGGCCCCCAAGACGGTCGAGGATGTCTATGACATGCTCTATAAGTTCACCTATGACGATCCGGACGGCAACGGTGCCGACGACACCTACGGTCTGGAAATGTGCAAATACACCGGCCCGTGGGATATTATCCAGACATGGTTCGGCTGCGGCAACGGCTGGGTCGAGCAGGACGGCAAGCTGGTTCCCGTACACCAGACCGCTGAGTATAAAGAAGCGCTGGACTGGATACGCAAGATCTACGCTGACGGTCTGGTCCGCCCCGACTGGGCAACCGTGGACACTGCCAACTTCCAGGTTGACACCCAGAAGGGCGTCACCGGTGTCTTTGTCGACACGATGGACGGCTCCAAGCGCATCTGGAAATACTTTGAGGACAATGCCATTGCCGATGTAAACGACGCCTCCAAGATTGCCACCATGACCTCTGTCGGTCCCATCAACGGCCACACCCTTGCCACCACCGGCTACAACGGCTTCTACCTCATCACGAAGTCCGGCGCCAAGACCGAGGAGGATGTCAAGGCCTGCCTGCACTTCCTTGACAAGATGTGCGACCCCGAGATGATGGCGCTGGCGGACTACGGTCTGAAGGACATCGACTATGACATCAACGCCGATGGCAAGCTTGTCCCCACCGGCAAGTACGACAGCACCAACTGCCCTCAGGCCGGTCTGAATCAGGCTGTGCCCTATGTCCCCTACCTGACCGAGCAGAACCCCGACTACCAGCTCGAAAAGGCTGACTATCAGCTGGCTTACGAGGAGAGCATCATCAACAATGTGCAGTATGCCGTGTTCAACCCCGCGCTGGGCTATCTGACCCAGTCCGACACCTACGCCGAGTGCGGCAGCGACCTTGTCCAGATTCTGGACGATGCCCGCACCCAGTATATCTGCGGCCAGATCGACGAGGCCGGTCTGCAGGCTGCCTTTGACCAGTGGAATGCCCGCGGCGGCACGCAGGTCATTGAGGAAGTCAACGCCCTGTACGCAGCAGATAAAGCCTAATGGAACGTGAGCGCCGCAGCGGATGTTGCGGCGCTTTTTATAATGGAGGGAAAGTCCATGCAGATCTCTGTGCGCAGCCAGACGGCTGCGGAAACCACCCTTAGCTGGCAGCCGGTGGCCGGGGCCGCCCGCTACCGCATTTTGTGGAGTGACCGCCCTGGCGAAACCGTGCGGTTCAAAACGGCAGGCGAGAGCGGGGAAAGCCTTTTCACCTTCTGCCGCTCGACGCATATCCCCTATTACATCAAGGTGCAGGCGCTGGCAGAAAACGGGGCCATGCTAGAGGAAAGCACACCCGTGCAGACCCCCGTGGGCCGCGTGCTGCAGCAGCAGCTGGAGGCGCTGTCCCGCGGACTGGTGGCTGTCACGGCAAACACCGGTGTGTTTATCAGCTGGCGGCTCTTTAAAAGCGAGGTCACCGGCCACAACGCCACCGGCCTGACCGGCACCGACTTTGTGCTCTATAAAAACGGGGTCAGGCTGGCCACCGTGACCGACAGCACAAACTATCTTGACGCGCAGGGCACAAGCGGGGATACCTACGCCGTGGCCCCGCTGGTAAACGGCGTAGAAGGGCCCGCCTGCAGGGGCGTAAAGCCGTGGCAGAAGGGGTACTATGAGCTTCCGCTGCAAAAGCCGGCGGACGGCGTGACCCCGGCCGGGGAGCCCTTTGCCTACCACGCCAACGATATGAGTGTGGGTGATATTGACAATGACGGCGAGTACGAGTTTTTTGTAAAGTGGGACCCTGATAACTCCCACGATGTGTCGATCAAGGGCTACACCGGGCGGTGCTTTATCGACTGCTATAAGCTAGACGGCACGCTGGTCTGGCGGCTGGACATGGGGCAGAACATCCGCGCCGGAGCGCACTACACCCAGTTTATGGTGTACGACTTCAACGGGGACGGCAGGGCCGAGATGGCTGTCAAGACCGCGCCCGGCACCGTGATGACCCGCTTTGCACCGGACGGCACCGTGCTGTCCCGCCGGTATATCACGATGCCGCAGAAGGATCTGGACGCCGGGTACAGCCACGCGGACAACTATGTCTGCACGGCGCAGGATTACCGCCTGCATATGGCCGAGGTGTTCCGCCGCTGGCACACCCACCCCGAGGTCGTAAACGGCCGCTGGCCCGCCACGGTGGAGCAGTGCTTCGGCCTTGCGCCGCAGTACGCCTACCCCCTGTGCGAGGCCGATGCCCTTGCGCTGGCCGACTATTTCCTTGATGTGTACGCGCCGAGCCGCAGCCCCAAAAACGAGCTGCGCAAATTCGAGGGCTTTGTCTATGACGGCCCCGAGTACCTGACGATGTTCGGCGGGGACGGCGCCGAGCTGGACACGATCGACTACCCCTACCCCCGCGTGGATGACGGCCTTTTGTGGGGCGATTATGCAATGCCCCGCATCGAGCCGTGCAACCGCGTGGACCGCTTTAACGCCGGGGTGGCCTATCTGGACGGCGAGCGCCCCTATCTGATCGCCTGCCGCGGCTACTACACCCGCGCCACGCTGGCGGCCTACGACTTTTTTGAGAACCGCTTTCACAAGGTATGGGGCATCGACTCCGGCTTTGTGCCGATGGCGAACCCCTTCAACGACAGCGGCTGCCATCTCGCTGTCGGCACCGACCCTGTGTACGGCATTCTGGCCGGGCAGGGCAACCACAGTATTTCGACTGCTGACATTGATGGGGACGGCTGCATGGAAATTGTGTACGGCGCAGCAGCCATCGACCATGACGGAAGCCTGCTCTACTCCAAATACGGCACCCTGCCGGATGGCAGGACCCGCGCCAAGTTCGGCCACGGCGATGCGATGCATGTGGCCGACATCGACCCCGACAGCCCCGGTCTGGAGATTTTTAATGTCTACGAGGAGGGCGAGCGCGCCCCCTACGGCTGGGCACTGCGCGATGCCGAGACCGGTGATGTCCGCTTTGGCGAATACGCCGAGGAGGATCTGGGCCGCTGCATGATCGGCAAGATCGACCCGAACACCCGCGGCCTGCAGGTCTGGGTCAAGGATGTGTACGATGTAAACGGGCGCACGCTGGAGTTGCCCACCCCCGGCACCAACATGAAGATCTACTGGGCAGGCGACCTTTCCACCCAGATCACCGATGGTGCGGACTATCTGCACGGCGATCAATACGGCGTCATTAACGATCTGACCCACGGCGTCATGCTGCAGCCCGCGGGCACCGCCACCAACAACGGCACCAAGGGCAACCCCTGTCTGGTGGCCGATGTGCTGGGTGATTTCCGTGAGGAGCTGCTGGTGCGAACGGCGGACGACACCGCCATCCGCATCTACACCACCACCGATCTTACCCCCCACAAGCTGTTTACCCTGATGCACGATGCGCAGTACCGCTGCGGCGTGGCATGGCAGAACAACTGCTACAACCAGCCGTGCTACCCGTCCTTTTACTATGCAGGCGACATGGATTTTGCCAATGTGCTGCCGCAGCTGAACGCCAAGCCCACTCTCTGGATGGCGGGCGATTCCATCATGCAGAGCTACGCCCCCGGCGATAAGCCGGTGACCGGCTGGGGCGAGATGCTGCACACGCTGGCGCAGGGGGATGCTGTATGCTGCGCTGCCCACCGCGCGGACTGCCCCTTCCCGCAGGAGATGCGCTACGAGCTGCCGGGCCTTGTCATTGACAACTGCGCCATGGCGGGCCGCAGCAGCAAGACCTTCCGCGAGGAGGGGCGGCTGGACGACATTGCCGCGCATATCCGCCACGGTGATCTGCTGGTGGTCAGCTTTGGGCATAACGATGCCAACCGCGCAAAGGCCGAGCGCTATGTCCCGGCGGATGCCTTCGGCGAGAGCCTGCGCCCCTTCTGGGACGCTGCCCGCAGTCACGGTGCGGTGTGTATCTTTGTCTCCCCTGTGGCGATGCGCGAGTTTGACGAGGCCGGTGTCTGCCACCCCTCGTTTGCCGCCTACCGCGAGGCGATGCGCGCCTTTGCCGCCGAGGTCGGCACGCCGTTTATCGACCTTGGCGCCGCCACCGCCGCCGCCAACACCGCCTTTGGCGCTGAGCGCTGCAAGGCCCGCTATATGTGGGTGGGCGCAAAGCAGGACAACGCCCACCAGCAAAACGCCGGCGCCTGCCGCACGGCACAGGCCTTTGTGCAGCAGCTTTTACAGGATACCACCCCGGCACTGGATGTGCTGCGGGCGAATTTCAAATAAATTTTGACAAAAAAAGAAGGTTTTGTTTATGAACTACACCGAACCGAAGGTCATTTACACCTGCTTCCCCGGCGGCAAGCATAAGGTGCTGACGATGAGCTATGATGACGGCCGTTTGGAGGACCGCCGCCTTGTCGAGCTGTTCAACCGCTACGGCATCCGGGGCACCTTCAACCTGAACGGCGGCCTGCCCCGCCCCGAGCGCATCCCCGAGAGCGGGTGGGTCGAGCTGTACAAGGGCCATGAGGTCGCCTGCCATACCTACCACCACCCCACCATCTCCCGCAGCCCGCTGGACCAGACCGCCCGGCAGGTGCTGGCCGACCGTATGCAGCTGGAGGGCGTCATGGGCTACCCTGTGCGCGGTCTTGCCTACCCCAACGGCAGCTGGACGCCGGAGATCGCCGCCCTGCTGCCCGCGCTGGGCATCCGCTATGCCCGCGTGGTGGGCGATACCCATGACTTTGCGATGCCCCACGATTTTATGACATGGAAAGCCACCTGCCACCACACCCACAACCTGCTGGAGGACGGCAAGCGCTTTGTCGAGCTGTACAAGACGCAGTATCTCTACATGATGTATGTCTGGGGCCACAGCTTTGAGTTCCGCACCGAGGAGGACTGGGCATTGATGGAGCAGTTCTGCCATCTGGTCGGCGGGCGTGAGGACACATGGTACGCCACCAACATCGAGATCGTGGACTACATGGCAGATGCCGCTCGCCTGCAGTACACCGCCGCGGGCGATAAGGTCTGCAACCCCAACGCCCAGTCCATCTGGGTCGAGGTGGACGGCCGCCACTATGAGATCCCCGCCGGAAAGACTGTGACGCTGGTATAAGCGGATTCGCAATTTAAAAAGGAGAGAGCAATGGCAAACCTGATTTTTGACAAAGCCCAAATTGAAGCTACCATCGACAAGATCGTGGATCGAACGATGCGTATGGACATGACATGGGACTGGCCCTGCGGTGTCGCCTACTACGGCATCTGCGAGGCATATGAGGTCACCAAAAACGAGCGTTATCTGCAGCTGGTCAAGGACCGCGTGGACGAGTATATCGAGCTGGGCCTGCCGCGCTGGACGGTCAACACCTGCTCCATGGGGCACTGCCTGATCACCCTGTATGAGCATACCGGCGATGAAAAGTATCTGGACATCGCCAAAAGCAAGGTCGAGTATCTGGAAAAGGAGGCGCTGCGCTTCGGGGATCATGTCCTGCAGCACACCGTCTCGGTCAACAACGACTTTCCCGAGCAGGCGTGGGCAGACACGCTCTTTATGGCGGGCTTCTTCCTGCTGCGGATGGGCGTGCTTTTGAAGGACGAGGCCCTGATCGACGATGCGCTGAACCAGTATTACTGGCACATCAAGTACCTGCAGGACCCTGAGAGCGGGCTGTACTACCATGGCTACAACAACATCACCGGCGACCATATGTCGGGCATCAAGTGGGGGCGCGCCAACGCATGGGCGGCCTACACAATGGCGCAGGTCGGCGTGCGGCTGCCGCAGTGCTACCTGTATCCCAAGTTTTTGGATGTGGTCGGCAGCCTGAACGACCAGCTGGCCGCGCTCAAGCTTTACCAGACCGAGAACGGCCTGTGGCGCACGATCGTGGACGATGCCGCCTCCTATGAGGAGGTCAGCGCAAGCGCTGGCATCGCCGCCGCTATGATCACCAAGGGCAACCCCCTGCACATCAAGTACATCAACAAGGCTATCCCCGGTATGCTGGCTAACATCAGCCCGGACGGCCGTGTGCTGAATGTCTCGGGCGGCACGGCGGTCATGAAGGACGCCGACGGCTACCGCAGCATCAGCCGCGACTGGATTCAGGGCTGGGGTCAGGGTCTGGCGCTGGCATTCTTCGCCGGTGTGCTGAACTACGACAATGTCTGCTCAGACGGCGCGTTGTAAATTGTTTGGCAGGGCAAAAGCCCCCGCTGCCATAAGCAACGGGGGCTTTTGCCTGCATATCGATGTTTTGCCCTTTCTCAATCCAGTCGGAACACCTGCTCCAGCTTGGGCTGGGCGCCCGTTACAGAGTCCATTTCCAGCTCCAGAATGTCCTTCATGTACTCGTTCCAGCGATCTACAACAGGGCTTTCGGACTGCACTTTTTCCGCGTAGGCGACGCCCTTTTCGCACTCGTAATAGCCGAACAGCTCGTCATTGCAGTAAAAAATACTGTAATTGCAGATGCCTGCCTCCTTCAGCACCTCGACCATTTCGGGCCAGATTTCCGCGTGGCGGCGCTGGTATTTTTCCTTGCAGCCGGGCTTGATGCGCCCTTTCCATGCCATATGTTCCATTTGTATACACTCCTTTTTATACCAGTTTTTCCAGTTGCGTTTTTGCGCGACGGCAGTTTTCCAGCTCTGTCACGCGGCCGTCCCACGCCTCGTTTTCTCCGACAAAGCGCACGGTGCTGTCAGTAACGGTCAGCCCGTCCACACAGCGGGCGTACAGCGCCGGGATGGCGTGCGGGTAGATGTGCCGGGCCGAGGGCTGCTCGTCAAACAGGCCGCCGGGCTGGGTGCCGTGGTGCTGCAGCGTCAGGTGCATCTCGCTGATGCGCAGGTCCTGAATCTCGCTGTCCGGCTCACCGGCCGCAAAGGCGCAGCTTTCACTTGTCAGGTACAAATGGTCAAAGCTGACGCGGCGGATCACGCCTGCCGGGCCGGTCTTGCCCTTGCGCGGTGTGGCGCTGACAAACACCGGTTCGCCCTTGCCCCACCAGCCCGGCGCACCGGGCAGCTGGTAGGAGTCGGCGTAGCGGCGGGTGCAGCCGGTCAGATGGTGGACATGGATGTCCTCCACCGTGCCGCCGTCCCGCACCCAGACGCCCACCGCGCGGGAGCAGTCGTCAATGACGCAGTCGCTCAGCGTCACATTGCGGATCACACCGTGGGTCTCGGTTCCGATTTTCAGCGCAGAATCGCGGGAATGTAAGATGCAGCCCGTGATGGCCACATTCTCGCTCGCGCCGTAGCGGCGGGACATCGGCCCGGTGGATTTGACCACGATGGCGTCATCGCCGGTGCGCACGATGCAGTTGGAGATGACGACATCCTGGCAGCAATCGGGATCAATGCCGTCATTGTTGGCCCCGCGGTCATCGTTCAGGATCCTGATGTTTTGGATGCGCACATGCCGGCAGCCCGCCATGTGCAGCGTCCAGAATGCCGCGTCCTGCAAGGTCACATCGCGCACGGTAAAGTTTTCGACTGCCTCAAACAGCATCATGCGCGGGCGGAATACGTCGCAGAATTTCGGACATTCGTGGAATCCGTTGTCTGCATCCTTGTCCAAAAACACCTTGTCGCCCTGACCGTAAATTGTACCCATCCCGCTGATGGTCACGTTTTTGGCGTGGCTGGCACCCAAAAAGAAACCGCCCTCCCAGCCGTCGGCGGTGTCATCGGGGTCGGTGCCGTCCCCGCCCTGGGGGAACGGCATGATGTCGTCGGGGTTCAGGCTGCTGATAAGCACAGCGCCGCTTTCCAGATGCAGCTCCACGTTGTCCCTCAGCAGCACCGAGCCGCTTAAAAACCGCCCGGCCGGCACAACGACACGTCCGCCGCCTGCCGCTGCGGCTGCATCGACCGCCTGTTGGATTGCCGCCGCACAGTTGGTCACGCCATCAGCCACAGCGCCGCAGCGCAAAATATCATAGTCCATCTTTCCCACTCCTTTTTTGCCTGTACTGTACCCTCAGCATAGCACAGATACCGGAGCGTGTAAAGTGTAATTTTCACAAAGGATTCTATACTATTACGCGTAGTATTTGCTATTTTTTCTCTCTATAATAAAGAATAATCACAAAATAAAGGAGAAGTCTTATGCCCTGCACACTGCCTGCCGTGCTTGCCGATGCTGTCGTCTGCCGCGGCTCCTTCCATGCCGTTTTGCGTACGGACGTCCCCGACACCGTTTTTTCCGCGTTTTCCGCCGCACTGCAGAAAGCCCAAGCCGACGGAAGCCTTTTGACCGCAAGCCTTTTCCGCTGCGAAAGCCACCTGTTTTTCTACGCCGAGGGACTGAACCGCCCCTTCACACCGCAGGGGCTTTGCCCCGCGCTGGACGCGGCTTCGCTGCCCTGGCCGCCCGCCTTGGGGGAAACTTCACCCCGCCCATGGGCCGCCATGCAGCCGTATTTTTACCACGATATCCCCACCACCGCCGCCGACTGGCAGCAGGGGCGCTGCCCGCAGCGCCGCCGGGGACGCATTCTCCTTCGGGGGAAGTACCGGCGTGAGGCTTTCCAGCACAATGATCTTCCCTT
>ERZ1026903.68-NODE-68-length-58489-cov-142.414074_pt1 | contig 58489 bp, 35 predicted proteins | sample MGYA00380180_ERZ1026903 | MGnify/ENA primary metagenome ERZ1026903 (study PRJEB33269, sample SAMEA4719816) | human gut metagenome | biome: human-associated habitat; feature: organic feature; material: feces | place: Cameroon | collected 2013-10 ... | reverse complement strand
AGCTTGAGCAGCAGTGGAATGACTATAAGAACAATGTTCTTGCATTTGGTCGTTCTAACAGAAATATGAATGGTGAATACCTTAATATTGGTAAGTCTGGTGAGGTTATTCGTATGGGTGCTGGTCTCTATGAGCAGATGGAAGTATCTAATACTATGCCTTATAACACATTCTCCCTGAAGCTTATTGAGGATGCACTCTATGAGTTGTCAGCAGCTAAGCTTGACATGAAGGATAGAACCTTTATCATTAAGACTGGTGAGCGTGGTGCTATTCAGTTCCATAAGGCAGTACTTGATACAGTAAGCGGCTGGTCTGCATTTACTATCAATGGTGATCAGATTAATGTAGTTAAGAAAACTCAGTCTCCTCTCCATGAGAATGCACTTTCAGCAGGATTCCAGTTTACTGAGTTCCTTGCACCTAATGGTGTAAAGGTTAAGGTAGAGGTAGATGCTTACTATGATGATCCTGTAAGAAATAAGATTATGCATCCAAATGGTGGTCCTGCATTCTCTTATAGGTATGATATCTTTGATATTGGTACAATGGATCAGCCTAACATCTTCAAGTGTGCTGTCAAGGGCATGGAAGGTGATATGACAAGCTATGAGTGGGGATTGAGAAATCCATTCACTGGTCAGATGGGTAATCCTAATATGAGTCATGATGAGGATTCAGCAACCATTCACAAGATGACTACCACTGGTGTATGTGTGCTTGACCCTACAAGGACAATGAGTTTGATTCCTGCAATTCTTGTAGGCTAAACTATAAAAGCAGTAGTGAGGGAATATTACTTTCCCTCCTGCTTGCTTTATAATATAATAAGGTAGAAGAACAAAAAATAAGGAGAAGTTAAAAATGGGAAGACCAAAGAAAGTAGAAGGAGGTTCTGATATGGATAATACGTTGATGGAAGGTGTAGAGATTGATGTTACACCACAGGCAGAAATCTTGCCTGAGAAGCCAGAAGTTGTAGAGGAGATTACTAAGAAAGTAGGTAAACCTGCAGCTCAGCAGTATTATAGTAATGAACCAGTTAATTGTTTGAGAAATGAGAAAATCATTGTAAGGTTTGTTCCAAGTCCTACAGCAATGGTTCAAAGAAAGGGACATATTCTGTATGGTGGTATGGCAGAGAATGCTACAAGAAGCTTTGTAGTACCAAGACTCAATAAGACAGGTATGTTCAAGAATGTTCTTACAGATAGTGAGAAATCCTTCCTTGAGAAGGCTATGGGTTTGGAAATCAATGCTCTCAGTATCTATAAGAAAGAGAATAACTTCTGGGATGATAGTAACCCTAATGGTATTGGTAGAGTAACCCTGCATAAGCAGGATAACTACTTTGACCTCAGTATTCCAGAACAGTATATCCAGTATAAGATTCTGCTTGCCAACAAGGACTATATTGCAGCATCTATGGAGGAATTAGAGAATAGACCAAAAGCAACTTATCAGTTTGTCATTATCTCTGAGGGTGCAGAGTCACAGAAAAATCTCAGTAGAATGGATGTTACAATGGAGTGCTATACAGAGTATGGTGCTGTCAGAAATGATAAGGATACTCTCAAGACTGTCATCGAGATTCTTGAAAAGAGACCAGTTAGTCCTAGTGTTAAGATTGATTACTTGCAGAATAAGATTAATGAGTATATTCAGGCAGATCCAAGGAAGTTCCACTCTGTCATTAAGGATGAACTTCTTCCTGCAAAGGTTCTTGTCAAGAGGGCTGTAGAAGCAGGTTTGGTAGGTACTAAGAATAATACTTATTATCTCCGTAAGGATGGTTCTCCACTCTGTGAAATGAATGAGGAGAGTACCTTGAACAATACTGCCAGATATATTAGCAGTATCAAGCATCAGGAGCTTAAGTATATGCTGGAGGCACAATTAAAGGAAGAGTAATTTGAATTGTTTATCATATATGGAGTCTAAGGGAAGAAGGTGAAAACTCTTCCCACTCCCTTTAAAACTATAAAGATATGTCAGTAGAAGAGATGGATAATATGTTTGATGTGTTATACAACAATATAACCTCAAACCAGGCACCAGGATTGAATGCCTATGAGAAGAGTGTCTTTCTTACCAAAGGGCAGGATGAGATTCTAAAGAATTACTTTAACCCTAAGAGCAAAGGTAATACTACTCAGGATGGCTTTGACGGTAGTGTCAAGAGACAGGTAGATTTCTCAATGCTTACCTCTGTAGAGATAAAGAGTTCTGGCTTTGAAAATCCTCTCTTTGACACTAGGGAAAATACGAAGAGTGTGGATTTACCTTCAAAGCTTATGTTTGCCATCAATGAAGTTGTGGAGGTTACAAGAGATACCAAGAAGGTTATCTTGCAGGTAATTCCAATTAAGTTTGATGAATATTCAAGGTTGATGTGTAAACCTTACAAGAGACCATTAAAATATCAGGCATGGAGACTTACTAACAATAACACCTCTAATAAGGCTGATATTGTGATTGGTCCTTCAGACACACTTACTAAATATACTATCAGATATGTAAGGAGACCTAACCCGATTATTGTATCAGACCTTGATGGTCTTACCATTGAAAACAAAAGTACTACTACTGAATGTGAATTGGATCCTATTCTTCATGAGGAGATTCTTCAGAGGGCAGTAGAACTTGCTAAAGTAGCCTGGACTAATACAGGTCAGGATAATATGCAGCCTGTAATGCAGGCAGGTCAGAGAAGTGAATAACCATAATACTTATTGATATGACTAAAGAAGAGTTTTCAAATGAGTTTGATACTATGCTGAACAGCTATAGTATTCCAGCTAAGTTTGGTGAGGAATCTACAAGACAATCTATTGTTCTTGATGAATATGAGAAGTCCTTGTTTCTGACTAAAGCACAGGAAGAATTGGTTATTAGTCTTTATAATGGTAAGAATCCTTATGGAGACTCTTTTGAAAGTACAGAAGAAATAAGAAGGTATCTATCTAATATTGTTGCAGAGAAGTACTTAAAGCCAATAACTAATACCAATGGAACTCCTTTGGGAATTACAAGTAATTCTACCTTCTTTACCCTTCCAGATGATCTATGGTTCATAACCTTGGAATCAGTAATTCTTGATAATGGTAAATGCAAGAATGAAACTTATATGAAGGTTTATCCTACAAAACAGGATGAGTATCTGAATATCAAGGATAACCCATTTAGAGGAGCCAATGACAGGAGAGCTTTAAGACTGGATCTTTCTGAAGGTAATGTAGAGATTATCTGCAAATATATGATTGCTACCTATTATATAAGGTACATCAAGAAGGTTCCTCCTATTATTCTTGAAGACTTGCCTAATGACTTATCCATTGAAGGAAAGAATAAAGCTAGTGACTGCATATTACATGAAGCTCTTCATCAGAAGATTCTAGAGAGAGCAGTACAGATAGCTCTTCAGAGTAAGGGCTATAATTTACAAAAAGAGAATAGAGATAATTAAAGCCTATCTATTCCGATAGGTTTATGTTTAATTTAATACATAATAAAAATGAGTGTATTTTCAACAAGACAGAACAGACAGTTCTATGTAGCAAATAAGTTGATTACTGGTGCTACAGCCTTGGCTAACAAGGGTGAGATGAAGGTAAAGAGTATTGGTGACATCGAGAAAGAAGTTTACTTTGAGGTTCTAGGTCCAGATACTGTTCTTAAGAGTGATTACATCCAGGTGAAGAACATCACAGCTGCTAAGGCTATTAAGGCTGTTGATATGGAGACACCAATGAAAAAGATATTGGTTACCTTGGATTCAAGTGTAAATGGTGGTACTCCTGTTGTAGGTCAGGATTATATCCTCCGCATTAACCTCCGTCAGTTCTATGGTATGAGTGACCAGGATCAGTACTTTAAGGATGCTGCTGTACGTGGCATTAAGGGTATGACTGCTAAGCAGTTTTATGAAGCAATGGAAAAGGCTCTTAACCTCTGCTTCTCTCGTGAAGTAGGTGCAAATGCAAAGAGTAATCCTTACCTTACATTCAGTTCTAGTGCATCAGGTCTTGTCATTGAGGAGAAACCTCAGTCTTGGCATCTTGGTACAGAGGCACAGGAGAGAGTATATTTTGATGTAGTTCCTACTACAATTTATTGCGATGGTGCTGACCTTATCTGGGGCAGTATTGCTGACCAGACTGCTTCTACTAAGATTGGCAATGGCAAGAAGATTGCTGACCTTGAGTACTTCTGCCTGGGTGAGCGTGGTGACCAGTATAGAAAGATTGGTTGGCCTAATGATGTAGAGACTGTAGGTATGGTAGACCCTACCAAGACCTATGATGTCTTTGAGATTCATTATGCTTTCACTGATACAGATGTAAATAGCTACAGGTCAGAGAAGGATATTACCATTGCTGTTCCTACAGCAGTTAAGTCTACTGATGGTGGTGGTGCTGATTATACTGTTATTAATGCTATCATTGGTGCATTCAATACAGCAACTGGTCTTAGTGTAGCTACATTGAAGTAACTTAAATCTGAATTGTTTATCATAATACAAGAGGGATTGGGGAAGTATATCCCTTCTCCCTCTTTTTTGTTTCATTAATAAATAGGAAAATATGATTATCTTTGATCAACTTAGAATTTCTGATGATGGCAAGAGGATGTATATCAATGCTCATGTAAATACAGCAGATTACTTCAAGGACATATACATTGATTCCGTAGTCATTCAGACAGCAGATAAAGTATCTGAAACAGATCCTGGACTTCCTACATCAGACTATGTTTATATCAAGAAGGCAGAGGGGAATGCTAAGGAACTAAACTTAGTGCTTGAAGCTTCAGATTTATCAAAGTCTTGGGAGTCAGATCCTAATGCTATTGCTTTTGGTAGAGGAGATATGAGCAATACTTTATTCTTTGTCTATATTAAATGTAAAGGTACTCCAGGTTCCTGCACTCCTTGCAGACTTGATGAGGAGACTACTCTTGGTGTGGTATTTGATGAAAATGTATTGCATCAGAAGGTTATGGATTATACAAAGGAATTAGTTGCTGCTTGCAGTGTTCCTTCTGTATTCATTGATTTCATTCTTCTGTGGAATGCATTCAAGGCAGCCATAGAGACAGAGCATTATATTCCTGCCATCAAGTTCTACAATATGCTGTTTGATGAAGTAGGAAAATCCTGTCAGAGTAGAACAATTAAAACTTGTGGATGTAATGGGTGATATATTGTTAGAAGCATTGACTAAGTACTACCATGCTCTGGAAGTAAAAGGTTATATGTCAAAGGTTCATAGTACAAAGTTATTGGTAATGGCTTTCTATTGGGACTTTATGTATAATGACTACAGAGCATTGCTTAGTAAGAAAGATTATCGTCTTATAGAGAGAGCCTTAGACTGTATCTATGGGACTAGTTGTTTAATACCTTATCCAGATTATTTGAAGATGGGAAAATTACGTTTAGGTGATATGACAGAGATGGCTCAAAGAGTCAAGACTCTTGAAGAGACAGAAGTAGTTAAGGTTATTCATGACCTTAATAGTGTAAATAGTGACCCTCAGTCTGATGTGTTGATTATGGCTGAGGAGTAATAATGAATAAGAGGTTTACTTAAATCAGTAAATAGTTTCTTTAATATGGCTCAAAGGTTAGTTAAAAAGTACTACCTTTGAGCCATAATTAATAATAAGAGAATATGTTAGTAAAAGAAATTGTTTATATGGTCTTGGACTTGGCAAAGGCTGCTACTTCTGATGACAGTTATTGGACTGAAGATCATGTCATATTTCTGTTGAAGAAGTATAGAAGCTTCTTGATAAAGAAAGAGCAGGAAAAGCAGAAAGCTACAACTGATATAGCCTCTGAGTTTGAATACCAGCAGATATGCCTGGACTTAGAGAAAGTGCCTGCTATAGATGGTGAGTCTTGTACTGGAGGATTCTATCTTAGAACAACAAAGAAGATTCCAAAGATTCTTGAGGATAATCAACCTAGAGTATATCCTATAGATTTCTATCAGGGAATAAATATCAATTATGTTCCTAGAGATAGAATGAGGTATGTTGGTACTAATAAGTTCCTACAGAATATCATTTATGTATCATTGGGTCCAGATTTACATCTGTACCTCAATAGCAGTAACCCTCAGTTCCTATACTTGAAGAAACTTAGAATGAGTGCTGTCTTTGAAGATTTTGATGAAATGTCCAGTTACTTGTGTAATGATGATGGAGACTCTGCGGCTTGTGATGTTATGGATGAAGTTTTTCCTATAAGGGAATATCTGGTTCCTACATTAATGGAGTTAGTAGTTAAGGAATTAACTTCTGCTAAGTACCAATCTGTAGATGATAGAAACAATGCTGCCGATGATATGACAAAAGTGTCAACTAAACAGAGTTAATGATGGAATTAAAAGAAGGAATAATAAATAGTGAATGGGACAATAATATAAGAAACCATTATGTTTATGTTCATTATAAAGCTGATACAAATAAGCTCTTTTATATTGGTATAGGTACACATAATAAATACCATGGAAACCTTTATGCAAGAGCTTATGCTTATACTAAGTCCCAAAGGAATTTGTTTTGGTATCAGATATATAGAAAGCATGGAAGAAAGGTAGTTATACTCTATGACAACCTAACAGAAAAAGAGGCAAAAGAAAGAGAAATTGCTTTAATTAAAATGTATGGAAGATTTCTTAATAATACTGGAATCCTATGTAATATCTCTGGTGGAGGAGAAGGAAGATTTCTTGATAAAACAATGCGTAAGAAAATATACGTATATGATTTATCAGGAAAGTTAATAAATGAATTTAATTCATGTGAAGAAGCTGCTTCCTATTACCATTTAGAAGGAGCAAATGTTGGTTGTGCTGCAAATGAAAAAAGGAAGACTTGTGGAGGATTTCAATTTAGATATGAAAGTAACAAAGACCATAACCTTTTACATTTTGACAAATCTCCAGCAAAGTCTCCAAAACCAATAATATGTACTAATGTAGAAACTGGGGAAATTAAAGAATTTACTTCTTCTTATAAATTTCAAAAGTTTATAGGAGTATCCAGCAATACTCATATTCAAGAAGCCTTACATGGCAAACGTAACAGAAAAATAGTAAAAGGATGGGAGGTTAAGTATGCTTGATTTTAAAGAATTTAGTAACCAAATAAAGAGAGCTAAAGAGCCAAGACATGTCAAAATTAGAAACAGTTTTGGAGTGTATGACTGCTATAAGGCTATTCGTAAGCACCAATGGTATGATATAGGAAGGCCTCTGAAGGAGCATGAATTCTATAGTATTATCAGAGGAATCAATGACTTGTTGGCTGAGGATATTGCCAATGGTAAGGAAGTTACCTTTCCTAGCAGGATGGGAGGCTTGGAACTTAGAAAGATACAGAGTGGTGTCAGCATTGTAGATGGAAAACTTAAGAATACCTATCCTATAGATTGGTTAAGAACTACAAGACTTTGGTTTGAGGACTTGGAAGCTAGGAATAATAAGACTCTTTTAAGGAATGAGACAAAGTATATATATCATGTAAAGTATAATAAGTTCTGTGCCAACTACACTAACCAATGCTTCTATGAGTTTAAACTCAATAGGTTCATCAAACTGGCACTCAAAGAGAATATTAATAAAGGAAAAATAGATACACTATGGTAACAAATATACAATATACCAACATTAGAAGAGTATTGGATGATATTACTGAGCATCCTCTTCTAAGGGATGTAACTCTGGAGCAGGTAATCAGACATACTGTCAGATTTATATCCCTACATGGCTATCCTCAGCTTTATCAGGATAAGATAGATACTGTAGATATCAAGGACTTTAGAGGACTTCTTCCTTGTGATTTGATTTCTATTATCCAAGTGAAGGACTTAAAGACAAATGTTTGTCTTAGGTCTATGACTGATACCTTTACTCCAGGGTTAAGACCTAAGCCTGATATGAGGAATCAGCCTAAGGATTTACTCAATAATATGAAGCCTCCAGTTAATACTTATATCCCACCTATGCAGGAATATAGGGAAGAACCATCCTTCAAGACTCAAGGAAGGATTATCTTTACTTCCTTTCCTAAAGGTAGAGTAGAGATTGCTTATAAGGCAATTCCTGTAGATGAGGATGGTTTCCCTCTGCTGATAGATAATGAAACCTATCTCAATGCCTTGGAAGCATATATTAAGGTAAGGGTATTTACAGTAAAGTTTGATACAGGAAAGATACAGGCTGGAGTACTTAGTAATGCTCAGACAGAATATGCTTGGGCTAGTCATCTTTTGCAGTCTGAAATGACTACACCTTCTATGTCAGAGATGGAATCAATGACAAGGTATCTGAATACATTGATTAAGCCTGTAAGACAATTTGATAATGGCTTTAAAGACTTAGGTAATCGTGAATATTTAAGGAAACACTAATATGGCTAAGAAATATATAAATTGGAAAACAAAAGGTATGAATAGAGATATGTCTGTTTCTGCCTTTAATCCTGAATTTGCCTTTGAAAATCATAACCTCAGGTTAGCTACCAATGAAGGTAATACTATGATGTCTTGGGTTAATGAGAGAGGACCAAAAGAGCTGAAGCTTCACATAGATACCAAGCCTTGGTCTTCAGAAGAATCTGATGATAAATATACTAATGGTATTGTGGGAACACCATTGGGTACATCTGTGCTTAACCATAAGTTAGTACTCTTTACAGTAGAATATGGTAAACCTGATACATATAGCTATATCTATGTATTCAAGGAATCAGATAACTCTGATTGGGATTTAACAGGTAAGATTCTGTATAAAGGTAATCTTGGATTCAGTACAGATTATCCTATTGAAACCTTGGTATCTTATGAATCAGAGAATATCCAGAAAGTGTATTGGACAGATAATAAGAATCAGCCTAGAGTTATCAATATAGCTCCTTCAATGGATTATAAAACAAAGAAGTACAATGACTCTTCCTTTGACTTTATACAAGAGCTTGCTTTAAAGGAGGAAGTTTATGTATCTAAACTCTATGGTGCTGGAGAGTTCCCTCCTGGAGTTATTCAATATGCTTTTACATATTATAATAAGTATGGTCAGGAGAGTAACATCTTTTATACTACTCCTTTGCAATATATCTCTTATGTGGATAGAGCTGGTAGTCCTGAAGAAAAGATAGCTAACTGCTTTCAGATTCAAGTCTATAATATAGATAAGAACTTTGATTATATGAGAGTTTATTCGATTCTCAGAACTTCAAAGGATGCTACTCCAATAGTTAAAAGAGTGCAGGACTTAGAGATTAAGAATGATACCCTGTACTTAACCTTTATTGATAATGGTACTATAGGAGAAGCTATAGACCCTACAGAACTATTGTATAAAGGAGGAGAGGAGATTAAAGCAAAGACAATAGAACAGAAAGATGAAACTCTCTTTTTGGGAAACATTATTATAACAAGACCTTCTATTGATATAAAGAATAGACTATTGACTGAAAATGGAGTTTCTAATATGTCTCCTTTAGTCAGTGATGATATTAACAAGGTTTCTGCAGTAGCAAAGCAAAGGAACTTTAAACTAGCTTCTAAGTCCCCTTTTACTTATTATAATACTCTTGACACCATCAGTGATACTATTGCAGGTAATTATCAAGGAGCATCCTGTTTTAAATCTAGAGAATATTATAGATTGGGAGTACAATTTCAATATAAGAATGGTAAGTGGTCAGAACCTTGTTGGATAGGAGATAAGCAATGTAAGGCAGTTCCATCTGAAAATTCTACTATGGGATTTCCTATGGTTCCAGAGTTTACCTATACTATGGGAAATGAAGATGAAACTAATGAAAATAGTATATTTAAGAGTTTATATGACCAAGGTTACAGAAAGGTAAGACCAGTATTTGCAGTACCGAGAACTCAGGATAGAACGATTCTATGTCAAGGTATTGGCTGCCCTACTATGTATAGGAAGGTAGACAGGAAAAACAATTTGTATGCTTCTGCATCCTGGTTATTCAGAACTAAGTCATACTCAGAATCTTCTGGTGTAGATGATTCTGATTGGAATATTCCAAATGTTAAGGTAACAGAATCTGCTGGATATACTGGTGGAGGCTATGTTACACCATCCTTTAAACTTATGTCTCAGTATGATTTTCCATTCCTAACTAGTTTAAAAGATACAAATTCCATTGTAGTTTCCCCTTACTTGTCTAGTACAGAAGTTATGGGAACTTTCAGTGATGATGACTCTTACTATATAGATCTTAAGTTAATTACTTTGAATTCTCCAGATATAGAGTTTGATTATTTTATGACCCATACTGACTTCAAGGGATATAACTTATGTACTGTTGGATATACTACATTTGAAAAAACCTATGGAGATATAAGCATTCAAACTTCTACTCCTACCATAGGTTCAGATGCTGCTGGATTTATCCACAGAAGTATTGTTGCTCCAGGCTATGGTGCTTTGATTTCAGGAGTCTTTTTCAATGACTATGTAGTAGATGACCTTGATGGTCCAAAGTATGAAGCTTATCATACCAGTAGTCCTCCTATAGATTTTCCTGTTTATATGTGGCATAAGAATGGTTCTCTGAATAATGATGTTGCAAGAGATAACAGAAGTGCTCAACTTTTAAAGAAAAGAATCAGCAACTATAGACTGGGTTCCAATACAACTTATGCTGGTATTGGTCTGGCTCCTATATTAGGAGATTCTAATACTGAAATTCAGTTATTTAATGCAGATTATCTTTCCGTAGTAAAAGTAAATGGTAATGTATATCGAGGTAATGTTGATACTATGGTAGTGCCTAGTGAGCCATCCCCTTATTATTTAGTGGGAGACCCATGGAGAAAGGATGTAGATACAGACTACAAATCCAGAAGTTACTTTAGGTTGACACTTAAAGATCCAAAAGATACCAGTTCTGAGCATGGTATCTGGGAGTTAAGTGAGGAGAATAATATCTGGGATTGGAGAAAGAAAAGAAAGGAAAGCAATGATATTGGGGATAAAGTAAATGGTCTAGCTCAATGGAGAGAAGGCATTAGTATAAAGTATAAATCTACTCCCCATTTGGTAGCAAATATTAATAATGATATTTATACTTGGGCATCTGCTTCAGAGGGGGAGGCATTTACTTCACTAAAGCAGGGGCAGGCTCCTATTATTGAGGTTTACAAAGAGTATAACAAAGATATAATATTTGGGGGAACATCAGATGAAGCTTTACAGGCTGCTACTTGGATTCCTTGTGGACCACCAGTGGCATTTGATGCAGAAGATAAAGTTCATACATTGGAATTCAAATGGGGAGATACCTATCTTCAAAGGTATGAGTGCTTGAAGACTTATCCTTTCACTACAGAAGATAAGAATCAGGTTATAGAGATAGCTTCCTTTATGGTGGAGACCAGAGTAAACATTGATGGAAGGTATGACAGGAATAGAGGACAGATAAGTAACCTAAACATGACTCCTCAGAACTTCAATTTGATAAATCCTGTATATTCCCAAATGGATAATTTCTTCTCCTATAAGATAGTAGATGAAGACAGCTATAAGAATACTGCATTCCCTAATACTGTTACCTGGACAAAGACCAAACAGAATGGTGCTGATGTGGACTTATGGACTAATATCACTTTGGCTAATACCTTAGAGATGGATGGAGATAAAGGAGAGGTTAATAAGTTGGTAAGACTTAATAATCAGTTGCTTTCCTTCCAGGATAGTGGTATTTCCCAAATACTCTATAATGAGAATACACAAATTTCCACTACAGAGGGAGTTCCTATTGAGATTGCTAATTCTCAGAAGGTTCAAGGTAAGAGATATTATTCTGATACTGTAGGTTGTTCTAATAAATGGTCTGTAGTACAGACTCCTGCTGGTATCTATTTTATGGATAGTAATGAGAAAAGTATATATCTCTTCAATGGTCAGTTGAATAATCTCAGTACTAATGGAGGCTTTAACTCATGGGCTAAACAGAATATTCCATCAGCCAATGCAGAATGGACACCTACTTCCTTTAGTTCTTTTGTAGCATACTACGATAAGCTGAATCAGGATGTTCTATTTATCAATGATAGTACAGCTTTAGCTTACTCAGAGAAGTTCAACTGCTTTACTTCCTTCTATGACTATGGTAGTGCGCCTTTCTTTGTCAGTCTTGATGATAGAGAAATCTGGGTTAAAGGTCAGCTATGGGAACATCAGGCAGGAGAGTACTGTAACTTCTTTGGTACTGCAAAACCTTACTCTATGACTCTTATTGGTAATCAGGAGCCTCAGATGGATAAGATATTCACTAACCTGGAGTTTAGAGCTTGTGTCAGTGGAGAAGGTTCCTACAATAGTAGTACTGATAAGTTCAGTCCATCATTGCCTTTTGATTCCTTAGAAGCCTGGAATGAGTATCAGCATGGCTTACTTACCCTTAGTGATAGGGATGGACATGATATATTCACCCATGGTAATAAGAATGGCATTGCATCTCTTAACAGAAAGTTCAGAACGTGGAGATGTGATATTCCTAGGGATAATGCCGAGGTAGATGACGCTACAGAATCCTTAATGGGTATTAAGAGATTCAAGGCTAGACCTCTTGACAGAATTAGGAATCCTTGGGCATATCTTAAGCTTCAAAAGAAAAATGGTTCAATAGGTAAGGTAGAGATACATGATATAATGGCTACATATTTTGGTTAATTAGTAGGATGGGTAAGAAGGTCTTAATGATTTTCTTACCTATTTTTATTATAGGATTAAGAGGGTAACATTGCTACTAATAATGTATTATCTTTGCAATAAAATGTTACTATAATGAAAAAGAAGAATAAATTATATACTGCTAATAGATGGAATCAGCCATTGTTTATGCAAAATAATATCTTTGCAGAAGGTGGCAGTACTGAAGACACTAATAATTCAACAGGAAACAGTTCCTCTAATTCATCTAGCTCCTCTAATTCCGTTGATTCCACAGATTATGGTAGCTTCATGGGTAACTTGACCAATGGATATGGATTCAATCTCAAGGATACTTTTAGTGGTTCCAACTTAGGTGTTATGGGTAGAGGACTTATGGGAGCTGCTGGAACTACTATTGGAAAAATAGGAGGGAATCTTATATCAGGAGGATTGCAATCTAGTGCAGGTAATGCAGTGTCCTCTGTTGGTTCTACTATTGGTGGTGCAATATCTACAGTTAATCCATTAGTAGGTGGTATTGTATCAGCAGCATCTGGTATTATTGGTGGTGGTGTTAATGCCCTCTTTGGTATGAAGACTGATCAAAAGAAGTTGAATGCTGCCAATGAAGGTACTAACTATTTGAATAGCTTTACATCCAATGCTTCTTCATTTGATGAAATACAGGGACCAAATGCTGTAGCTGGTGTGCAGAATGCCTATAAGGGAGGACTTTTCAGAAAAGGAAAAGCAAGAAGAAAGAATGCAGCCCTTAGAGCAGAAAGGGCAACAGCAGAGTCTTGGGCAAATAGGAGTGTAGATAATAATATTGATAATATAGCAGATACACAGATGGATAATTTACTTGCAAACTATGCAGCCTTTGGTGGTCCTCTTGACGGATTGCCTAGTTTAGGTACTGGAGCTATAGATTATGGCTTTATGTCTGATTATCTTGTAGCCAAGAACAAATCAGCAGAAGCTAAGAATAAAATATCAAACAATGTCTTTGGTAATCTTCCTGTAACTCCTCCTAGTACTTTTGCTCTTGGTGGAGGTATTCATATCAAGAAGAGCCATAGAGGATTGTTTACTAAGGAAGCTAAAGAGCATGGTATGGGAGTACAGGAGTTTGCTTCTCATGTATTAGCTAATAAGGATAGGTATTCTCCTGAGGTAGTTAAAAGGGCTAACTTTGCCAGGAACAGTACTAAGTTTGCCTTAGGTGGAGATATGCAGACTAATGGTTCAGATTTCAGTAATGGTTTAATGCACATTGATGCAGGTGGTAGTCATGAAGGTAATCCTTATGATGGTGTACAATTAGGCACAGATGCACAAGGAAAACCTAATCTTGTAGAAGAGGGAGAGACCATATTTGATGATTATGTTTTCTCTAAGAGAATCAAGGCAGATTCTCAGACAAAGAAGAAATTCCATGTAGGTAAGAATACTGATATCAGTTATGCAGACTTATCCAAGAAGTTAGAGAAGGAAAGTGCTGAAAGACCTAATGATGCCCTTAGTCAGGCAGGCTTAGAAAAACAGATGCATGACCTTGCAGATGAGCAGGAAAGACAGAAATCAGAAATGCAGGCTAAGGAAGCACAGGAAGTATTTGCTTCTCTTCCACCTGACCAGCAGAGAGCTATTATGCAACAGGTAGCTATGGAAGAACAACAAGCACAGCAAGCTGCTGAACAGCCAGCAGAGCAACAAGTTAATCCTCAGCAGACAGAACAACAGAGTGTAAATGAACAAATGATGCAACAGCCAGTAGAACAACCTACAGTAGAAGAACCTCAGATGAATGCTTGTGGAGGTAAGATAAATAAGTATGATAAAGGTGGAGATATGAAGAAAAAGATATATAATGCTCTTGGCTTATATACAGATAGTGACTTTGATAAATGGGCATTAGATCAGAAAGTAGATAAGATTACTGATTGGGAGAACATCTTGAAGAATAAGCAATTTATGACAGCTCTCAGTGGTGTTAATCCTATTTTGTCTGATGCTATCTCTAGAGGTTATGACTTTGGTACTTATGTACCTAAAACAAATAACAAGTTAACCTTTGACTTTACTCATGGAGGATGGGGTAAAGAAGATTATGATGCTTGGGATGGAAGTACTGATGCAGCTTGGAAAGAAGCAGTAAAGAAAGGTCTTGTAAAGAAGGGTATGAATTCTGAGGAAATAGGAAAGGCTTTATCTCAGACAGATGCTTATAAGAGAGGCTCTGATTGGCTTAAAGCTGATGAGAATAATAGACTCACTTATTTACAACAGATTCTCAATAGTCAAGATGCTCCTCAGGCAGCAAGAGACTATGCTGCAAAATATGTAGATGCTAATGGATGGTTGAAGGATGCTAAGAGAGATTATCAGACTATCTTTGAGGATCCAAATGGTACTGGTGTTAGAAATACTCATCCAGGTACATATTGGAAAACTCCTAATGAAATCCTTAGAGGAAAGCAGACTGGTAACTATGTAGTAAATGATGATGGAAGTATAGAGGAGATATATGGAAATGTACCTAAGGACTGGACTAGTGCTGGTAATTATAGTTGGCAGGATGACAAGAGTGACTATACATATAACTACTATAAGAGACCTATTGTTAGTACTGATGGTATTGATAATAATAGAGATAATCAGGAAGAGATAATATCAAAGCATAAGAATGAAAAACTAAGATATGCAGGATTATTGGGTCCTTTAGTAGGTCTGGGTATGCAGGCTATAGGTATTGGTAAACCTGATTATTCTAGGATGGATACTGCTGTAGAAGCTGCTAGTGGCAGTCCGATTTTAGCTAGTTATAAGCCTATAGGCAACTATCTTACCTATAACCCTATGGATATATGGTATGAACAGAATAGAATGGATGCTAACAGCAGAGCTACAGATAGAGCTATCCTTAACAATGCTTCTCCTATAGGAACTAAGATGGCAGGACTTCTTGCCAATGGTTATAATAGTCAGATAGCAGATGGTGATCTTTATAGAAAGGCTCTTGAATATAATAATGCTCAGAAGCAAAAGGTTGCTGAGTTTAACAGAGGTACTGATCAATGGAACTCTGAGGCTTTCAATAAAACCAGTCTTGCTAATGCAGAAATTGCTAATAGAAACAGACAGTTTAAAGCTCAGATGCAGATGGATGCTGCAAGACAGAGAATGGCTGCTGATGCTGCTTGGAATCAAGGTATCTATGGCAATGTCTCTGGTTTATTCAAAGGTATCAGTGACTTAGGACGTGAGAATGCTCAGCATAATATGATTGCTGATATGGCTGCTGATGGTATCTTTGGTGTAATGACTCCTAAGAGTAATACTGGCAGAAGAGTAGTTACCACAAAAAAATCTTGTGGTGGTAAGATTAAAAGAAAAAGAGGTTTAACATTTTAAAGAGTAGAAGATATGCCAAGTGGAAATTTTAGTTATGTAATTGACTCGTCTTTTCAACCTTTCTCTATGCAGGAGATGCTTGTACCATTCTCTGCATATAAGGATGCTTATGAAAAGAGTGAGGAACAATACAATGACTTGTCAGATAAATCAGATAAGTTTAAATACCTTAGTGAGACCCTACCAGAAGGAAGTAAGGCTAGGAAACTATATGAAGGATATGCCAATGACTTAGCTAAACAGGCAGAAGACTTAGCACATAATGGCTTGTCTATGTCTAATAGGAGAGCATTGACTTCTTTGAGGAGAAGATACCAAGGAGAAATTGGTAGATTACTCCAAGCAGATGAAGCTATGAGAGAAGAGAAGAAACTAAGGAGAAGTTTAAGTGCTCAGGACTCCTCTATGCTCTATGCTATAGATAATCTTGATATTGATTCCTTCTTGGATGGAGAGACTCCTAATCTCTATAATATTAGTGGTAATGAACTTTATACTAGAGGAGCAGCTGCTGGTAAAGCTGCTTCTTCTAGGGTATTCTCTGCTGGTGATGCTGGTAGTACACTGAATGGTTACTATAGAGATTATGTACAGAAGATGGGATATAGTAGAGACACTATTCAGAAGTTCTATCAAGATATGTCTACTATCCCTGAATTACAGATGGCAGCAGATGCTATCCTTGAAGAAAGGGGAGTTAATCAGAATCTTACAGGAAATAATCTTCAAAGAGCTAGACAAAGTGTTATTAATGGTATGATTGATGGTGCTATCTATCAGGAAAATCATAATCCTCAGAGAGACCTTGGGGTACTTACACAGGCTGAGAGAGTTGCTGATGCTAGAGCTAAGCAGCAGATGGAACTTACTAGGAGAGGACAGAATATTAGTCTTGCTTCACAAGGTCTTACTTATAATGAAAAGACTGATACTATTTCTTATGACCCAACAAAGGATCCTTCATTACAGAAAGCATCTGCTATTGCACAAATCAAAGCTACTGCCTCAGGAAAGAAGACAGGTAGTGGTACAGCCTATGATGTAAGAAACAAGAAGATAACAATGATTGGTGCTAAGACTGGCACAAAGTATAAAGACACTAATGATGAAACTAGTATAGGTGCTCCTTTGGAAGATTTAAGTGGAGCTAGGGCTTTATCTTCACAAGAGTATAGTCAGTTGGTAGATGCTAATGGCAACATTACTAATGAACATCTTAGAAGTGCTATTGGTAATGGTAATCTCTCAGACTACGAAATCTATGTAGTACCTGCCGGTACTTCAAAGATTGATGGTTCTGGTACAATATGGGATGATTCTACTACAGAAGATGTTTATATTGCTATACCTCGTGAATCCAAGAGAGCAGCTACTAATTCTGAAAGTTCTGTAAATACTTCTTCTAGTGGAGATAATGATATTCCTGAATAACTCAATATAAATAAGGGGGGAGTATGATTGAATAATACTCTCTCCTTATTTATATGCTATAATCCTAAATCTACAATTTCCCAATCATCTATATGATCATAAAGGACATATTTCCCTGATTCAGTAAGACCTACTTTAAGTTCCTTTTTTCTCTTAGAAATCTCAGCAGAAGTGAGTACTCCAAGTTGAGAATGAAATCCAACATAATCATAAGTACCATCCTTTTTAAGGAACATACAAGATTTAAATTCTTCTCCTGTATTTGAGTTCACAAAGTTTCCAACTTGCATTTTTACATAATTCCTAGCAAACTCTAGGAGAGACCAGCTTTTAAGAATAGATGAGTTAGTTTCTTCAACTGGCTCCCCTTGAATAACCTTATCAAATCTATAGTTGTAATTCCCTTTAACTATGTCATATATATCTTCTTGAGAGAAGTCAATGTCCTTTAAGATTCTAGTGAAGGTATAGTTAATGAACATATTATCTCCTCCTAAATCTATAAGCTCTTTGCAGGTGCAGATGAATTGAATGAATGGACCATCCTTTTGAATAGTTTTCATAACATCAGTATACTTCTTTCTATCTAACCAAGACTGATGATGTATGCAATAAGTAAGATGCTCATCTTTAAGCCCAAGCAAATGCATAAAATCAACAAGAACTTGTTTAGCTTCCTGTCTATTATTGGGCATATTATCTGTAGTATAAAGAGATGCAGCAGCATTCAGTAGAGCACATTTCTGTTCTACTGATAATGTATTTATTTCCCAATCTTTGCTTCCATCATACAGAGAGTTATATATTTCTTGAACTTTACTATTATCTACATTAATACCTAACTCTCTGAGTTTTTTATTAAGAAGTTCTTTAGCTGCCTTGAATTGTTCTGATTCCATAATCTTATATATTGAAAATGTTTATTATAAGAACGCAAAAATTAATAGTATATTATATTTGATTTACCTTTTTGTTTGCTTTAACTTCTATAAGGGAATTTATAAGGTACTAATAGATTATTTCCAATATATGTATCTTTGTACAAAAATAATAGATGAGTTATGAATAAAGAGAAATATATAGGTGAAGCAGCTTTAAATGATAAGCCTGGTAAGAAACTTACTCTTGTTATTAAGGATGGTTCTGTTACCACTAATAAGATAGCTGATGAAAATGTCACTACTGAAAAAGTGGCAGATGAAGCTATTACTACTTCTAAGGTGGCAGAACAGGCTATTACTGATAGTAAATTAGGAGATAATGCTGTTGTTGAAAGGACAATTAATGAAGGGGCAGTTACTACTCCTAAGATTGCTTCAGGTGCAGTAGAAACAGATAAAATAGCTAATGAGAATGTTACTAATGAAAAGCTTGCTGAAGATAGTGTTACTACTAATAAAATAAAGGATGAATCTGTTACAGAAGATAAGCTTGCAGAGTCCTCTGTAGGAACATCTAAGATAAAGGATGGCGCTGTTACAAATGATAAAATAGCTAATGATTCTCTTACTAGAGATAAACTAGATCCTGAATTAAGAAATACATTAGACGCTGCAACTGGTCTTCCTGAAGATTTAATAGAAACTATTCAGAATGTTGATAAAACTCTGAAAGATCATCAGAGCCAGTTGGATGACAAGCAATCTCAGATTAATGATAAGCAGCAGCAAATCACCGCCAATGATGAAGATATTTCATTGTTGCAGACTCGCAGTACTCAGATGGAAGAAGCCATTAAGGGCATTTCCGCAAGTGGTGGTGCAAGCCAAGCCACAGCAGTAACATACGAGAACACAGAGAGTGGTCTTGATTCTGTAACAGCACAGGGAGCTATTGATGAACTTGCAAGAAAGAAATTCAACAAGGAAAATATTGCCCAAGAGTTTGGTGAATCAGAGGATAAGGTAGTTTCCCAGTTTGCCCTTCCTTTCCGTGAAATTGAGTCTCCAGAGTTCCTTCATTGCATAGTAGATGCAGAAGACCATTTTCTTTTTGGTATCCAGCTTGATGGTTCCATTGAGTGGGGCAAGGGTATTCCTGCACCAATCAGAGCTAAGTTGCAGAAGATTATCAACCAGTGCCAGCAGGATAAAACAGATATTCTTGAAGCTATTAATGCTGCCAAAGAAGAATTGTCTGCAAGCATCGCAGCATTGCAGGAAAGTAAGGTGAACAAAGAGGAAGGCAAATCCCTTATTGAGGATGAAGTAAAGGAGTGCTTCAAGGTAATCGAGAACGAAGAGTTTATAAAAGCCATCACAGATGCTGATGATAAGGTTCTATTTGGTTTCTACAGAGCCAATGGCGAACCTTATTATCCTATCAATGAAATGTATCACGTCATTCAGAACGAAGAGTACTTTGCAGCTTGGGTTACTACAGACGATAAAGTAGTACTTGGTATCAGAAGAGACGGAGAAATCATTGGTGAAATCCATGCAGTCAATGCCTTGAAGCAAGTTATCTCTCAGCTTCAATCAGACCTTGCGTCATTGCAGGATGAGGTAGGTACAATAGATGCCAATCTCAAAGAACTCCTTGATGTCTTATCTTTGCAGGAGAATCCTGAATATCTTGCAGTAGAGAAAGATGCAGATGGCAAGGTTCTTTCTGCTACTTACAATGATGGTAGTCATTATATCCACAATGCTAAGTCTGAGACTATCCCAGAAGAGTTTGAGCATATTGAAGACCCAGAGGGAAGAACTGAGATTACAACAGATGCAGATGGAAAGGTAATGTCATATCGTGATTCAAGTGGAAAGAAACATGAGCATGATATGGAAGTTACTAACCTTGATGTGTCAAATCTCAATCTTCAAGGGAATAGTGTGAATAATATCCAAGATGCTCTCAAAGCAAATGGCTTTGATACTAAAGGTAAAACAGACTGGAGTGACTGGTATGACAAGCATGATTCTGCTCTGGAATTACCAATTCCTACTAAAGCTGTAATCAATATTACTGGTGTTAATCAAATGCCTAGTAAGAAGTTGGTTAATGATAAGGCTTATATTGAGTTCTTTGATTTTGCAGGAAACTATTTTAAGATAAAAGCATATCTTAATGCACAGGGTGCTAGCACTATGGCTGACCCAATGAAATCTTGTGCTATAGATTTGTTTTCAGATGATTGGGGTGGAAATGAGTTTGAAATAAAGTTCGGTGATTGGGTAGCACAGGACGGCTTTCACCTTAAAGCTTTATACAAGGATTCATTAAAATCAATACAGCCAATTTGTTACGAGATAGGTGAGAAAATCACTTCATTCCTTAATGTGCGTTCAAACAGATTTCACATAAGTTCAGATAATGTTCTCATAGGTGGGACTGGTGATATGGACAACGATGTTTCACAAGCCAAATGTATGCCTTCACAATTTCCTTGCGAAATTTATCTGAATGGTGAGTATTATGGTCTCTTTATATGGTCTCTTAAAAAGAATAGGAAAAACTATTCCATGAACAAAAAAGACTATACCAGCATTCTGATAGATAATGTTGGAGGTATGTTTAATGGAGATAGTTTTAATTGGATAAAGGCAGAAATACGTAATCCTAAAAAACTTATTTGTGTAGATGGCGAAGAATATGATGCTGATGCACACATGGGGGAGCTTATTGGTACAGAAACTGTTGCCGGTCAGCAATACACATTCTCAAAATTAAATGCTGCGACAACTGGCACTGATACATTTAAAGTCACATCTGTAGATTATAATGCAACCAATAAGGATATGGTAAATACAGCAAAGACAAAAGCTATTATAGAAGCATGCCAGGCGTATAAGTCGGAAGTGAACTCTGCATCTACTAACGAGGAAAAGAAAAAGATTGTAGAGAAATCTTTTGATGTTAATAATTTGTTAGCATATATCATATTCTGTGAATTGACTTATAATCAGGACGGATGGTATAATAATGCTCAGATAACCATTTTTGGCAAAAAGGTTGGCTATAATATCTATGATTGTGATTCTTGTCTTGGAAAAGCATGGAACGGCATATTGTGGACTTCATCACTGTCTAGGGAGATTTTTGATTCTAATTCAACAAATCCTCTTTTTGTAATAAAGTCATTGTATGCAGAGGAGATTGGGACTATGTATAAAACTCTTAGAGACAATGGTATCATAACTAAAGAGAATCTAAACAAAATAGTTGATGATTGGTTTGACAGATTAGGTACTGATGCATTAAAAAGGAGTGTAACTAAATGGAATAATTCTCCATCATATAGAAAGCCGACAAATCTTGATGAGCATTGGGAACCATACATACCATTATCAAAGAGTGAATTGGAATCTATAAATTCCCATAACGCAGAAACAAATTATAGTGTAGGTACTATTGTTTGTTATGGTAATGGTGGGTATAATAACTACTATTATAAGTGTGTAAAAGAATGTTTAGGAAGTGCACCAACAACTGATGGTAACTATTATACAAACGGAATGTATGATTCTAAAGAAAGAATCAAGATGTGGCTAGAAAAGAGAATTGATTTTTGTGATGTTTTATGGAATTATAAATAATTAAAAAATTAATAATTATGGAAAAATGTTTGATTACAAAATTAAATGGTTCTATACAGAATGACTCTCTATTACGTATTGGTGAGTTTTCTGTTAAAGTTAGCAAGGTGGAATCTCCTACTGCTGACTCGCAACGTTTTGTTGTAAATAATAGTAAAGATGCCCAACTTCGTATAATTGGAGATGGCTACTTTACTAATGAGACTTTATCTGAAAATAAAGGCAAAGTACTGAATATTACTGCTAATACAGAAACAACAGTATATTTAAGTAATGGTGACTATGAAATTGTTGTATCTGAAAAATATTCATTAACACAAGTAGGCACTTATATAACAACTTCTTGGAAAAAATATAAAGGTAAACTTTCTTTTGATATAGATTCGCTGAAATATTCTCCAAATATTTCATTTTTAGCTCTTGCCGACACCCAGGTAACTGGTGACATTGCAGTATTAGGTAAATTAACTGGTCTTACGCATCTTACTCTTGCCGACACCCAGGTAACTGGTGACATTGCAGTATTAGGTAAATTAACTGGTCTTACGCATCTTACTCTTGCCGACACCCAGGTAACTGGTGACATTGCAGTATTAGGTAAATTAACTGGTCTTATACATCTTCCATCAATTTATAATACCAAAGTAACGGGTGATATTGCGGTTTATAAAAATTGTGATTTCAAAGAACTTCGAGTAATTGGCACAAGCGTTTATGGTGATTTATCTGTTTTACCAAATAATGTTTTATGGGTGCAGGCACACAGAACCACTGGCATGTTTACATGGACAGGAATAAAGAATAGAACGAATATTTTAGCAGTACAATCATGCAAGTGTGATAAGATTGATGCTTTCCTGAATGATATGGCAACACTTGAAGCTAAATTTGTTGATGAACAAATTTGGTATAAGGCAATCTCATTGATTGGCACTCGCACCTCTGCATCAGATGCCGCAGTACAGACATTGCAGAGCAAGGGCTACACAGTCTCAATCACTCCTGCATAAGGTATCACAAGTTTAATGTTAAAGTAAAGAAAGGAAACAAGATATGAATAAGTTAACAAAGAAGTATAAGATAGTACATGAGGGGACAAAGATGGTGTTCCCTCTCACAGATGAAGGTTACAATACTGAGGTATTCCCAGCTGTAAATGCCACCGCAGTAGAGTTTGACACATACGCAGAAGCGAAGGCTTACGTAGATGAGCATAACTTGGTGTATGAGGAGCCAAAGTATGGGGAGTAAACCATATAGATAAAGAATAAGGGAGTACTACTACAGCACTCCCTTTTCTTGTATTTACTCTTTAAGTTTTTCTGTTCCTATTTTAACTTAGGCAGTTCATCATCATCTACTGTATCAGGTAATTGAATAACCAAGCACTCTTTTCCTGACTTCTCAAAGTATAAACTACCAAAAGCAAGAAACGCAATATCAACAATAGGTAGGAATATACCCATAAGGATATAATCTGAAACTGGTGCTTCATGATGTATAGCTGTTAGAACAAATGCAGCATCAATGATGATGCAAACAAGTACCGCTATAGAATAAGCTTTAATTTTCTTCTTCATAAGTTTGAATGTTTAATTGGTGTAAAGATACAAAAATTGCATTTAAAATCCAAATAGTTTAATATAATACTAGTTAAAGGCTTGGGAGAAATGTTAATGAGGGTGCGCCATAGACTTATGACACACCCTCATTATTTTTATCTACAATCTTCAATAGTTCTTATCCAAGCTTCTATGTCATTTTCAGATGTACCAATAGCATCTACTTCTACATTTTTATCTCTTAAGAACTTTTCTAGGTCTACTATTTTCTTAGGTGCATCTTTCCATTTGTTTCTTACAAGTTTCATAACTCTCAACATATACTTCTTATCTTTGATAAGGTCTGAGAACTTCTGAGTAGCAGCTTTATGTTCAGCACTATTTAATGATTCTGAACTTGTATGAGTATAGTCATCTTTATTACTTGTTTTCTCTATAGTAGGAGAGGTGTTCTCATCAGTAGATTCTTCAGTAATAGAAGAAGTACTTTGAGTATCTGCTTGAACTAATTCTCCTGTTTCTTGATCTACAGTAAGAGTGTCTTCACCTAAATCTACTTCTTCAGCTTTGCCTACCTCTTTGATAACTTCTTGAGCCTTCTGCTCTCTAAGCTTCTTAGCTTCTTTCTCATTGATTTTCTCAATGAGTTCTCTAGCTTGGTCTTCTGAAGATTCCTTTACCTCTTTAGTGTTCCTATTAACCTTAATGGCTCTAGGATTTTCACCTTCACTTAAAATAAAGTAATCCCATACACCTTGTGTCATAGATGGAGATAACTGATTATCCAGAATCATCTTATTATATTTAAGTTGCTTAAGAGTAGCTTCATCTGTTACTATCTCACCATTGAGAGAGAAAACGCCATTTACTTCTCTATAGTACTGATGCTTAAAGATTACTTGACTCTTATCTCCATTCTTGAAGTCACTATTATTATCACTTCTAGGTATATCATTGGTAGGAGATTCTGGTTTTATCATCTTACCATCACCATCTAAGCCATAGATACTATAAGAACTACCTACTGTGCCAAAGAGTGCTGCATCTGTCATTAATGCTCCAGCTTCATCATATTCCATAAGAGTAGGGATATCTCTAAGTACTGATGCTGTGATATTAATTCTAGGATTCATATCCTGAATATTCTGCATAAATTCTGCTCTATCAAAGTTGTCATTGAGAACAAAAGTCTTCTGTACTTTACCATCATGTACCAGAGATATTTCATCTCTGTTCTTTCTGAGTAGGATAGTATCTCCTTCTTTATCAAAGTAGAAGATTTTACTTAATCCAATAACAGCATTAAGTCTTGTCTTATAGTTAGGGGAAGTTACTTCCTGTAAAAGAGTATTTATTTTATCCTTCAAGGAACCATCTCTCATTTCATTATACTTCAAGACTTTCAGATATGAAGGAACCATCTTACCATTGCTAGCAGGCATCAATACAAAAGCACTACCCAAGTTACCCATTGGGTCTCTTGGAATCATTACTTTATCAAGAGATGCCCCTACTACCAAGAACTTATTTCTTTCCTGAATACCCCAAGCTACAGAATCCAAGTCATAGTGCATAGGATTCCTGACAGTATCAGATAACAATTCTCTAACACTTCTAAACTCGGAGTTATTGTCATTCTCAGTCTGTCTAACTATATATCCAGGAATCAATGAAGCAGGTACTATCTCTGTGCTAAGATTCTCATTCACATAGAATCTTTCACTAGGATGGACATCAAAGAATTGCTTTCTCTGCTTCTTTAAGTTCAATCCACCAGAAATATATGGATTCCAAAGCATATCATAGAGAGCTAACTTACTAGCATTTCTATTACCATAGCCAGCAGTACCTATAATCAAGTACTTCTTGCCATTACTTTCAATAACACCACTATTAGTATCATCATGAATTGCTGTAATGCCTTTATTTATACTGTTGTCGTAGTCAAGCACAAGCATTAGATGACTCTGCATAGCAACATCATTGGTAGCATTACGCTCTGGTTTAACAGCCATGAACTTGACTTTGGCATTAGGATTTCTTCTGATGATTCTAGCTAGCTCATGGTCTATGATATTCTGTAGTTTAACACCTGCTGCATTCATCCAAGCATAGTACTGATTCATATTATCATTGGTTTCAGAGCCTTTCTTTCTTTCAATGATACCATCATTCTGTAATACAGTAGGATTATATTCACTCATAGCATTACCACTAAGAGTAGTAGCACTGGTGTCTATATTATGCAGACCAGTACCATTAAGTTCTGCTGCATCTACATTCTCATCAGATGAATGTACTTCCTTATTGGTAGAAGTATTATCTTCCAACTGCTCATTAATAGTTTCAGACTTACCTTGAACACTATCACCATTATCAATAAGGTTCTTATTACCAGTGTCAATGCCCTTGGCAGCAAGGTCAGCCTCATTAGCAGCTTGCTGTCTCTCTATTGCCTGATCTATGTTGAAATCCTTCTTTACCTTCACTTGAGATTTTTCTTTGTCCCCTGCAAAGTTACCATTAAAATACCAATCTCCATCTTTTTTCTCTAAGGAATCTGCTATGAAAGGTGTATTTTTCTTGTTTTCCTGCCCATCCTTGACAGTTTCATACTCTTCAGGAGTGATTTCTATAGAGGTATCTTTACCATCTACCTTGAAGGTAATGCTATTATCTCCCTTGGTAGCAAGGAATCTTCCTTTCTTTGGGCTGTCAGTAGTACTATACCACATATCACCCATGTCAATACTTCCATTACCAAAGTTATCTTTCATCAAGGAACTTGCATTTAAGACACTATCATCTGTCTGCTGTAAGTCTTCCTCTTCTACAACTTGGGTTGTAGGCTCTGATTCTTCTGAGTTACTAAATAAATCAACATCTTCTTCATTACCAAGATACTCTATATTATCTGTAGAACTTTGACTTACTTTCTTTTCAGCAGCAGCCTTTGTTTCTGTTTCAACCTTCTTAGCCTCCTCTTCTTTCTTTCTCTTTTCTTCAGCTTCTCTATCCTTTCTCTGTTTTCTATTCTCTAAGGTCGTAGCATCCCTTTGATAACCTAAACTTTCAAGACCATTGAGAACATAATCTAAACTACTGGTAGCATCTGTATTATTAACATCATCAATAACTTTTTCAAGACTAGCTAATATTTCCTCTTTATTATTGGAATTCTCTACTATAGTATCAATGTTCTTTAGGGTATTTTCTTTCCAGGCATCATCTCTATCTGATTGAGAAATAACAGCCATAATATCATCTACAGTCTTTCCCCATTCCTTAGCATCTGCTACCTGCTGCTGATATTGTGGAAGCATTGTATCTTCATCAATAATGTCAAGAAGGGTAGAGTTAAGCTTTCTGAGGGTTTTAAAGACAAAATGATTTTTAACTTCATCAGTAATATCTGTATGACCTTTCATACCTTCATCAAACTCATTGATATAGTCTGCTATAGTCTCTGCATTTCTCTGATTAATCAGTTTATATGCAGCTTCAGCAGCCTGTGCTCTTTGGGCTTCTAATTCTACAGCAGCAGCTTCTGGATTCTTAGCCATTCTACTATAAGCATCCTGATTAGCACTTATCCTTTGACTAAGCAGAGCAATATCCTGTATTTTCTGAAGAGCATCAGCATCTTTCATAAGAAGACTCTTTTCAAGTTTCTCAATTTCTCTCTGCTGTTCTTTGCTATATAAGTCTCTATTCTCAGACTTCATCATTCTAGCTCTGGTTACTGGATCCAAAGTGAAGATTTCATCAGCTGTTAATATCTTATTCTTATCCTCTTTATGATTATCACTTTCAAGATAATCTATGCTAGCTTGAAGATCCTTACCTTTAATAGAAGTTCTGAATATTAAATCTTCCAGATAACTTTCCTGTTCTCTAGATGCATCAAGTTTAGCCTTTGCTTCTTTTTTCTTATTCTGTGCATCAAGGATAGCATCACTATTACCTTCACTTCTAGCAGTATCCTCATCATCAATAGATTTAGTATACTCTTTATAAAGAGAGTCTGTCTTCTTACTTTGTTCTTCAAGTTCCTTCTCTATTTCTGCTTTTTGCTTATCATAGATCTTTATTAAAGATTGAGCATTCTTAACACCACCAACAGCAGCTATAGTAACTGCAGCACCACCTAGAATATATTCAGGTGAAGAATCACTAATTTCAGATTGCATCTTTTCCTTTCTTTCTTTCCAATGGTCATTAAGAGCCTGCTGAACTTTCATCTTAATTCTTACCTCTGGAGATATAGTAACACCATAATTCTTCTCTATCTTCTGAATCTCATCTTCTGCCTTATTGAATGTTTCTGTTGCCTTTTGTAACTTCTGAGCATTCTGACCAATTTCATATAAGGCTTTCTGAGAAGTATATTCATCTTGCTCTATTTCTGGGTGAGAAGCATAGTATTTAGAGAGGAGATTAGAAATCTCTTCTTCACTAAATGGATTCTTACCTTCTTCAAGGTTAAGCTGAGAAGCTTTTTCTATCAAAGTCTTAGCATTCTGTACTACGGAAGACATTGTTGTTGGATCATTAGAATCTTCACCTAATTTATCTAAGGTATTAACTGCATGCAGGGCTTTGATAAAGTCCATAGTCTTCTGGTCTCCTAAGCTCTCTACATTCTCTGAGGCAATGTTGGAAGCAACCAAGTGTTCAATATCTACAAAGTCATTATATTCATCCAGGAGATTATTCACATAATCAGCATGACTTCTTAAGTCTCTCTCTGCCTGTTTCTTACCATAGTAGGTATTAAGTACACCATTCTGAATGAAGTAATTCATCTGACCTCTCCAGTCATTCCATTTACTAAGGTCTTTATACTTGACAGAACCATCTTCATTCTTCAAAGGATTACCATTTTCATCTCTTTCAATCTCACGTCTAAAGTTGTTCTTATAGGCTTCTCTACCATCTTTGGTTGCTAATCTTGCAAGGTTAGCAAAATTAGGCGTGAAGTTTACTACACTACCCAATGCACCAACAGTACCTGCATTCCATGTAGTCTCCTGACCCATTGAATCCTTTAAACCTTTTATATATGAGTAAATACCATCTGCAAAGCCATAAGTATTAGCAAGTGCTTCACCATTCTGATAAGAATGGAGATACCTATTGAAACTATCCTCATTAATTCTCTCAGCAGCATCTACCTGCATATCATCAGTACCATTAGTCCAAAAACCACCCCAAGCCTGAGAGCCTAATGTCTTACCAAACTCTTTCCATTTGTCAGCTCTAGTCAAGAACTTGCTAGCATCAGTAGTTAATCTCTTTCTACCTTCTGCTGTTGTAATCTCCTTTAACCCTTTAAGGGATGTAGACATCTTCTTTGATAGTCCAGCAGGATTGGTATAGAGGAACTTTCTATAACCCATGGTATTGACAAAGCCATACTTGATAGCTTCTGGCCAGAAAGTATTAAATGCAGCATCTCCTGCACCATCAATAGCTTTCTGCTGTAAGTCAGCATATTCCTTGGAAGACATTCTTTCCTTAATTCTATTCTGAACTAATTCTCCAAGAACTGCTTCCTGAGCTTTAGCATGAAGCATCTTATCAAGAGCTTTTTCATCAGCAATCTTCATACCTCCATCTCTATGCATCTGGGCAATATATTCAGCCTTTAAGCCAGCAGCTCTAGCTTTGATAAGTCTATCAACATTAGACTTATAGTTCTTATCTGTATGATATTGATTATAAATATCATTTCTACTTGCTGTCATTGCAGCTTCTTCTGCATTAGCCAGATTCTGTTGAAGTGTCTCCTGGAAAGTACCTCTATTATAAGCATAGGCAATACCAAAGGCACCTGCAGTTCCTTGTGCTACCTGACCTACTTTAGACTCTGCTGTAAGTAACTTTCCTGTAGTATCTAATACTTTACCAAATCCTCTTGCAAGCTTACCAACTTTACTAGCAGTACTCAAGGCTTTACCTACAGTACCAATACCAAAAGGAATAGCTTGTGCAGCTGCATCTGCAAGACCAAAGGACATCATCTTAAAGGATTCATACCAAAGATCACTATCTTCATTAGGGTTATATGCTACCTTATAAGGACTGCTTCCAATCTTCTCATACTGCTTCTGTTCATTCTCATCAAGAGTTCCAAACTGTTCTGCTCTAGTCCAATATTGAGGATTAAGAGTCATCCAATCAATACCAAAAGCTCCCTTAATATCACTACCATCAGGATTCTTTCCCATATTATGAAGGGTAGTATAATCTACCTGCATCTTATGGACAGAGTGAAGTGCACCTTCACTATCTTTATAATGAAGACCTCCCTGCTTATCTCTTATAACTTTAGTCTTATTAGGATCAAGAACATTACCCTTATCATCTACCATTACAATAGGCTTTTCTGCATAAGTATCCTGACCAGCTCTATATAATTCTGCAATACCATTGAGTTTATCAGCGGAATAACTCATAGCAGAGATACCTACGTCCTTAGCAAATAATCCAAACTTTTTAAGACTACCCTGATGTTCTTTAATGTATTTCTTAGCTTCATTATTCAAGGCTGTAGCTGCCATATCTGGAGACATATTAGCCTCATATACTTTCTTCTTGGCAAGTATCTGACGCATATCATCAATACTGAAGTTCTTCATTTCAGAAGTAACCTGATTTTCAGAACCATTACCATAATGAGATGCAAACTCAGATATACCCATATTGGTCATACCATTCTTATCTTTATAGCTTCCAGGAGTAATAGCCTGTATAAAAGCTTCCTTTACCTGCTTATCACTGAGTCCTGTAATATATGGGTCATTAAGATAAGTTTGAGATACTTGTGCTCCTAAGTTCTTTGCATGGTTATCTATATCATCATTGTAGATGTTCTGAAGAATCTTATTATTAGCATCTTTTTTGATTCTTTTCAGAGCTTCATTATCTAACTCATTGTTGTCATTATCAATATTTGTATAAAGACCTCCCGTAACATTCATAGACTGAGCTGCATTCTTTAAGAATCCAGAGAATCCCTTATTGGCAGCTTCTTTGTATTTAGCATATTTATTGATGTCCTTCTGCCAAGTACTTTCAAACTCTGAAGGAGTAAGATAGTTACTCTCCATCAATTTAAGCTTGGCATCAGTAGAAAGCTGATTATACTTCTCAAAATCTGCTCCTAAACCTTTTTTGTTATTTCTAGTACCATCAGCATTAATAGGACTATATAACTTTGCAAATTCAGTATTGACAATATCATCCTTATATAGAGTATTACGCATATCAATATTTGGTATAGCTTTGAATTTCTCAATACCATACTTATCAATGAACTGCTTGTTGGAATAGAGATTATTGATATATATAGGATCATATCCATGTTGTGAAATCAAATCCTTATTCCTATTTATAAAACTATCATACTGAGCTTTTGAAAGACTTCCTAGTCCCTGTAAGCCTCGTAATCCTTGTGGTTTATTTATTGGCATAACTTCTATATTTTAATTTTATTTGCAAATTTAATGAATTACTTAGATGTACTTCTATCTTTTATGATGATTATTATCCAAGCTAATGGACTTACTGAGTACTTTAAACTCTTTTTCTTTTCTAGAAAGCCTCTTGTTGCTTACAGATTGAAACTATTGAGCCTAATTTTCTATACTAATCTGTTAGTTTGAAAGCATTTACAAAGTTTAACGGAAATAGTTTGCTCAAATTAATGCATTTTGTGCAGAAAAGCTTAACTTTGCATCAAAGAAACTAAAAGAATAAACAACATAACTTAATTTTAAAACAAAAGGAGGTTTTGTATGATGAAGAATAAAGAAACTAAGAAAGACAGTAGTATTCCTACTGCAAGTGAAAAAGCTATTTGGGCACTTTATCATTGGGGTGCAATATTTGTGCCTATTGGTATAATGTTTTCTCACTGGTACATATTCTATGTATTTAGTCAGAACAATTATGAGTTGATGCATTATTCACCAGCTAATGAGATATGCATTGCCTGGATGTATACTATACTATATCTGATTGTGCCTGCAATACTTGTGCCATCTAGCTATCTATTTAGATGGTGCAACCTCTTCAGAATTCCATTCATATACTTTATATTTATTAATGTAGAGAGAATATATTATGGTTCCTGGTTCTGTACTAATGAAATGGTAGATACACACTATATCCTTATCTACTGCATTATTTGTATTTATGTTTTGGAACTTATTGGGTTAGCATTGAAGTATCAAAGGAATATTGATAGAAGTCTCAAGCTTTTTATGATTCACCTTCTAAGAAGAATAAAGAGAATGTTTGCTACCAGTCCTGCAAGTGATAAGATGTGTGATGATATTATGGATATAATAGAAAAGAAACAGGCATGATTGATTTGAGAGAACAATTTTTATGCAGTGCCTTAGATAGATTCAAGGAGATGATTACCAATGGTGATTGCTCTAAGGCAGATATTTCTTATTTCTGCAATCTATCTAAGTATGAGTTAAATAGAAGAGGCGCTGCTATAGATAAGAAAGGGTGGCTGACAAAGAAAGAAGCCAGTGAAGAACTTGGAGTAAGTACTTCTACTTTTGATCGAATGATTCTCAAAGGTGTTTTACCTAGAGGAAAGAAAGTAGTTCATCAAAAGAATCTAGTGTGGAAATGTGATGAAATTGAGCAATTAAAACGTATGATGTTGCTCAATGTAAAGAACTGATATATAATATATTAAATGTAGAGCTTGAGCAACGTTTGTTGTTCAGGCTTTTTTGTTATATCTTTGCCTCAGTAATCGGTTACAAAGTATTTTAAATCTAATAGTTAATTGTTAAATCAGATTGTATCATGGATATGACAAATGAGAAAATAGTAGAGAAGAAAGTCTACGAAAACAAGAAGGATGAATATGCATCTAAAGGTGTGGCAGGCACAGCCCTTGGTCTGGGTATAGCCGGCACTGCTCTTGGTGTATTGCCTTGGCTTACTGGTAATGGTGGTCGCAGTATCTTTGGTTCCCTTGGTAATAGTATGCCAGATAATGTAAATATCAATACCAACGGTGGTATGACTGCTAGTAATACTGCCCCTACTGCTCTTGATGTAATGGAGAAAGAGTGCTCTGATGAAGTGAAGTTGATTACTGACATGTTTACTTTGAAGTTGAATACTCAGCAGCAGATGTATGACCATCGAGAGACGGACATCAGTGAAAAATTCAGTATGTGGAAGGGCTTTGTAAGTGCTTTGGATGCAGAGAACAGGAGAAGTATGGAGGCAGAGTTTGGTCTCTATAAGTCTCAAAGGGATGCTAATGATCACTTGAAGGATGCTATGGTAGCTCAGGGATTCTCTCTTTATAAGAGTCAGCGTGATGGCTTTGATACTCTCAATGAGAAGTATGCAGCAAAGTTCAATGAGCTTGATAAGGAAGTAGCAGTCTTGAAGGCTATCCGTCCATATCAGGATAAGCTGTTGATGGATTATACTGATAAGAAGACTTGCACCTGCATCAGAGGTCAGCTTGTATTGCCTAATACTCCTGTAGTCAATGGTTATGGAAGCTATAATGGCTGCAACTGTGTGAGTAGTGCAACACCCACCACTGGTGCCTAAGCAGAAAGCTTCTAGGAAAGGAGCAAAGAGAAAATAAGATTGGTAGGAGATACTAATTAAAGGTATCTCCGCCTTTCTAAATTAAGTATCAATTTTAAATAGATGTTAGTATGAATTTTGCATCAGACCCTATATTAGGAGGACAACAAAGTCAGCAAGATACACTCAGTCAGATGAATGAGTGGGCGCAGAAGTTTGCAGAGTTACAGAAGCAGAAGGGTAACTTCAATATGCAACCTCAGCAGTCAAAGACTCCTACCTGGGATGAGATAGACAAGATAATGGATAGTCTTACAGATACCCAAAAGAACTATCTTAATCAGAATCAGGACTTTGTAGAGAGTTATCAAGATGTAGCCAATATTCTTCAGAGAGAAGAACTTAGGATAATAAGACCTCTTGTTGAGCAGACTAAGGATGGTAAGGAAGCTTTGGATAAACATTTGGCACTTATTAAGAAACTGAAGAAGAGTGCTATGCAGGCTGAAGAAGAAAAGACTGCTTTATGGAATGAATATATGACTAACTATAGTGATATGACTTTCAAGGACTTTATGGCAATGAAGAAACAAGATAAGAAAGGAGACTCCAAATGAATATACCTACACTTAAAGAAAAGATGCTTGGTAGCTTAGATACCTGGCTTAAAGGGCGTATTGATGAAATGGTAAGTGACAATCCTGCATTGGCTTTACCTTCAGTTTATATTAAACGTGGATGTCATAACATCCTTAATAAATATGAGGGAAAGATAAGTCAGAGCATAGATAATGCTGCTTTATTTCTTGCAGATGAGAATGGTGACATCAATACCAATACATTGTTTGCTGATGTAATGGAAATCTTTAAAGGGCTTGAAGACAATACCTTTGATATAGGACTGGTTCAAGGTGTAGTAGGCAAGGGAAGGATTTCCATAACCTTGCCAGACAACATCTTTACTAACATTATATTTGGTAATAAGAAGACAATCACATTCAATGAGAATGACTTCTTGGAATTGAAGTCTTTGTTTGTTGAATAATAAATACTTAGAGATATGGAACAGAAAGAAATAATGAATATGTTTGATAAGCTCTATACCAAGATGAGTACATCCAGTGATCCTAGTAATATGCATGTCTTTGGTAATACTATGAAGAGTATGTTTAAAGATATGATGGAATGGAGACCAGATGTAGCTCAGGAATATCTTGATAAACTGGAAGCTATCAACTGGAAAAATTACCTGTCTAAGAAGGAAGCTGTAACCATAGTAAATGGTATGGAACCTTCAGGAGGTTGGGATGTTTCAGAATGGGAGAGATGTATGGAGAATATGGATTTCCGTACAGAAGATTCACCTTATTATAATAAGTGGGCTATGTATGTTGCTATGAATATGATTTACTCTGATAGTGCAAGTACTATAGCTAAGATAGCAGGTAAAAGCCTTTCTGAAATGCCTAGAGAGGAAATGTTCAAGGCAATACATTGTCTTGCTTTAGATAAGTTGAAGGATAAAGATGGTATGTTTGACATACGTTCATACTTTCATATATAAAGATATTACATCATAAGATTTACTGTTTGTGTTAAGGAGGAGATTCTACAAAGAATCTTCTCCTTTTTATGTTATGTTAGTCAGTTGATTTAGATTGAATTAGGGAAAATGTTAGATACCTTATATTGATTACTTCTTTTGTTATCTTTGCAAATAAAGAAAATAAAGAAATATAAATATGGCATGTAACGCAATAGGTGGATTCCCATCACAACAGTTATCCTTTAGTAAGAAGGGAAAAGCATGGAGACAGAAATGTGTGGATTTTGGAGACAATCATAGTTTACTTCATTATCATTTGACCAGAAAGTCTGTTGCTGCAATGAAGATAAACAAAGACTTGATTAATGGTCAGATACACATGAGTGATTTGAAGTTATACCTTAATCCTTATGGTATTGATGCTTCCTTTATTCCTGATAACATACAGCATTATCCTATCATCAACTCTAAGTTGTCAGTACTTAGAGGGGAGGAATCAAGGAGGTTATTTGATTTCAGAGTAGTAGTTACCAATCCTACTTCTGTATCTGAGATGGAAGAGGAGAAGAATAATCAGGTAAATATGATGCTTCAGCAGTTAATGATGGACGACTCTATGAATGAGGAAGATTTTAATCAGGAACTACAGAAGCAGTCTGGCTACTTTACCTATGAGTATCAGGATAAGAGAGAAGTAAGAGGTAATCTTCTGCTTAATCATTATATGAAGGAATTGGATATTCCACAGCTCTTTAATGAAGGTTTTGTAGATGCTTATACTCATGGTGAAGAAGCATATCTCTGTGATATTGTAGGAGGAGAACCTTATATTGAAAAGATTGACCCTTTGAAGATGAGAGTTATTAAGTCTGGCTACTCTAATAAGATTGAGGATGCTGATATGATAGTCTTGGAAGATTATTGGAATCCAGGTAGAATCATTGATACTTATTATGACCAACTTACTAAGAAAGATATAGAATCCTTGGAGACTACTCCAAATAATATGAATGGTAATTATACTGATTCTCTTGATAACATTGATGCTAGGTATGGCTTTGTACCAAATATTAATGTAGATACAACAGCTGGTGATGCAGTATTCAATCCCCTTAGTCTCTTTGATGATACTATTGATACCACATATTTACCTTATGATATGAATGGTAATATAAGAGTATTGAGAGTATATTGGAAATCAAGGAGACAGATAAAGAAAGTAAAGAGTTATGACCCAGAGACTGGTGAGGAAGAGTTTAATTTCTATCCTGAGACTTATCATTGCGACCCTTTAAAGGGTGAGGAAGAACAAACCTTCTGGATTAATGAGGCATGGGAAGGTACAAAGATAGGTAATGATATATATGTAAATATGAGACCAAGACCTATTCAGTATAATAGGTTGAGCAATCCATCAAGATGTCACTTTGGTATCATTGGCAGTATCTATAGTACCAATGGTGATGTTCCTTTTTCTCTTGTGGATATAATGAAGCCTTATTCCTACTTCTATGATATTATCCATGATAAGCTTATCAAACTTCTTTCCAAGAACTTTGGTAAGATTGTAAGGATGGACTTTGCTAAAGTGCCTAAAGGATGGGATGTAGATAAATGGCTCTATTATATTAATGTGAATAACATTGCTGTAGAAGATAGCTTTAAAGAAGGTAATATTGGTGTGGCTACTGGTAAACTTGCTGGTGCTATGAATAATGCTTCTTCTGGTGTTATTGATGCTTCCTTAGGCAATGAGATTCAACAATATATCAGTCTCTTGGAATGGATTACCAATAAGGTAGGCGAGATGGCAGGTATTTCTAAACAGAGAGAGGGTCAGATTTCCAATAGAGAAACTGTAGGTGGAGTAGAGAGAGCTACCTTACAATCATCTATGATTACTGAAACTCTTTTCTCTGTACATGATAGTGTAAAGAAGAGAGTACTTGAATGTTTCTTAGAGACAGCTAAGATAGCTCTTAGGGGTAGAAAGAAGAAGTTTGATTATATCCTTGATGATGGCAGTAAGAAACTGATGGAGATAGATGGTGATGAATTTGCTGAGTGTGACTATGGTCTTGTAGTAGATAATAGCAATGGTACTCAGGAACTTAACCAGAAGATTGACACATTAGCTCAAGCTGCTCTTCAGAATCAGTCTCTTGATTTCTCTATTATTATGAAGATATATACTACCAAGAGTACTGCTGAGAAAATTAGAATGGTAGAGAATAATGAGAAACAAAGGAGAGAGGAAGCTCAGCAGCAACAGCAGCAGCAACTTCAGATGAAACAGGCTCAGTTACAGCAGCAGGCTCAGCAGGCACAGGCAGAACAGGAGCTTAAGTATAGAATGTTCCAGGAAGAAATGGAGAATAACTTGCTGGTTGCTCAGATAAATAGTAAGGCAGAAGCTGATAGGTTACAGTTGATGGGTGGTGCTGATACAATGACTATGGAACAGAAACTTAGTCTTGAAAGAGATAAACTCTCAGAGAATGCAAGGCAATTCAATGAGAAACTTGCCCTTGATAAGAAAACACAAGCAGATGATGCTAGACTTAAAGAGCAGCAGATTAAGGCATCTGTCAAAAAGAGTACAAGTAAGAATTAGAAGTGTATAATAATAAAAAAGAGTAGAAGTTATGAAGTTAGTAACTATTGAAGCCTTCCAATTAAAGGTAGCTGATGAAGCTTTACTTATAAAGCCTATAAGGAAGCTGTTTAATCAAGACCGTTCCCAAAGTAAGGAGCAGTTCTATAAGCAAATGTCTTATCTATACTTTATGGTAGATCCAAGAAGTACTTATTCCTATATCCTTAATGAGGAAGAGAGAGCTAAGGCTATTATAGAGCAAGAAGGGCTAGAGAAGGATTTCAAACCATCTCCTTTACTGGAAGAAGCTATGGCAGTATATAAGAAGCATACAGCAACTCCTTCACAGGAGTTGCTTAATGCTGCTTTGAAGGCTGCACATACTGTAAGTGAGTTCTTAATGAGAGATGATATTCTAGATGTGGAAGATGATAAGGGTAAACCTAAATACCAAATCTCTTCCATTACCTCTGCATTGAAGAATGTAGAAGGTATTGTATCTTCTCTACAGAATCTTCAGAGAAAGGTAGAGAGTGAACTTAGTGAGCAAAGTAAAGCTAGAGGTAGCCAGGAGTTAACCATATTTGATGATGTAGATTAGTATGAAAAAAGAAAAAATTTGTTCTTGTGCTATACATATAGATATGTTTTATAGTGAGGTGATAGTATTGATAACTAATTCTAAAGACTATCTTTATAATGAAGTTGAGAGTGTACTATCAGATGGCTTAGGTATGAAGGAAGAGAGTGCTAAGGACTTTGCTTCAGAGATACAGAAGTATCTTGATGAGGAAAAAGTCCTTCCTCCTGGTATAACTATGGATATTGAAAGTATAACAGGAGGTAGGGATGTATTTGTTATTTTTGAAGGTATTCCTAAGACAGTAACCAAGGAAGTTATTATCCATGAAATGGTTCATGCTATGCAATGTATCTGTGATACTAGAGGAATAGATGATAGGGAGACAGAAGCTTATATGGTTGAATATCTCTGTCATGTTCTCTTTACTCAGATAACAGAATGGAATAAAGGAACTAAGAAAGGTTAAATATAGCCTTAAGTACTTGGTATATAAGAATAGTTTCAGTATCTTTGCATAAAAATTTGAGTTATGAAGAAGTTAGTATATTTATCTATAATATTGTTTCTTGGTGTAGGTTGTTCTCACCAAGGAACTTCAAGCAATGATGCTAGTGATACAGTATGTATTGCTCCTGATAGTGTATGGGATTATTCCTATATTGATTCCATTGACTATGACTTAAAATGTAGGTCATATAAATTATATGGAGATAGTAATTGGCTTGAGGATGGATTACCTGATAGTGTAATGAGAAGAAAAGATTCTATAGAACGATTAAGAGAGTAAAATTATGCCGGTAAAAGATGATTCATTAGTTGCTCAATATATAAGAGCTATAGAAAATCCAGATAGTGCAGGATTTAAAAATGGTATATGGTATGCTCCTCCTAAAGGACAAGGTTATGATCTTAATAGCAGAGGCTTTGGTATGGATATAAATTACAATAATGAAACAAAAGCCTTAACAGTAAATAGACCAGGTAAATGGGTTACAGAAGAAGAGGAAAGACAGCTTAGACTAAATCATTTGAAAGATAATCAAAAGACTCTTGATAAATGGACACCACAAATGTTAAGAGAAATGCCTTCTGAAGAGAAAAAAGCAATGGCTCTTGGAATGTTGTATAGAGGAGATGGTATTAGAAGTATAGTTAAGAACTCTTCTATAAGAAATGCATACTACTCAGGTTCTGAGGAAGATATGCAGAAAGCTGTATCTGATTTCTATCAAAAGAAAATGCCTTTTAGAGCTGCGAATCATAATAAGTTTTTTAATTCTAGAAGGCAGAGTACTTATAATCCTTCTAGGTTTGAGGCTCCTAAGTTTGTACCTAGGCATAAGTTTTATGATGAAGGAGGTTACCTTGATAATACTTGGGATAGTCTATCTTTAGCAGATAAAGCTGAAATGATTAAAGTAGCTGTTGCTAATGGTATTACTACCTTACCTGAGATTAGAAGTGCTTATAATGAGTTTGTCAAAGGTGGTTATATACCATCTGCTAGTATTAAGAAAAGAATCTCTAGTTGGGAAGGTTCTTCTATGAAAACCAACAGAAGCTTTGAAGCTGAAGCTAAAGATTTTAATCGTGTGATTCCAGAGGAAGTAAGAAGTAAATTATCTCATCAACAGCTTGATGCCTTATACTCCTATGGTTATAATGTAGGTATTGGTAATTTGAAAGAGAGGGTAGTACCAACATTAACTGCATATACTAAAGGTAAGGCTAGTAAGGAAGATGTTCAAAGGTCTATGTGGGCTAAGAGAGATAATGAATTAAGGGGATTAACTATTAGAAGAAATGCTGAGAGGGAAATGTTTGGTGGTAATTATAGAACTACCTTTACTGGAACAGGTAAGTTTGGTACTCATATAGATCCAACTGAATATACCTATTATGAAGATCTTAGTCCTATGATAGATAATATCAATATTCCTCAAATGCAGTTTCCCGACAGTATGGCTGCTGACCCTACTACTCTTTATAAAGCTCCTACTATTAATGAAACTTTATTCTCTAAACCTGAAGTTACTCAAGAAGAACCTGTGTATAATCCTCAGCAGGAGAGACTTGAAGGATTGAAGAGAATGAATACTATTATGGGATTGCTAGGTCAAAGTACTCCTTTTGCAGGATTAGCTGATACTAGTACTCCTGGTTTATTGTCCTATGTTAACCAAATATATAATTCATAAATCATGTAGAAAAAAGAAAAGGTAGGAGGTTTCCCTTCTACCTTTTTCTATATCCAATTTAAAGTATTTAGTTTTACTTAGAATCCATTAGCTGCCAATGATTATAGCATAAGCAGTTCATTGGGCAGTCATGGTAAATATCTCCATCTTCTTCTATCCAATCATCCCATTTACATGTTGAGCATCTAAGAGGAACATTTGCTAAAGCAGCTAACTTCTTGGCTTTTCTTTTAAGAATCCTACTTGCCTTTGCAACTCTAATATCCTTTGTTACAATACTTTTTGATATCCAATAACAGTTGTTACTATTGAAAATCTTCTTTGCTAATCTTGCTTTCATTGTATATTATTTTTTTATTCATAATCTGACATATCGAGAAGTATTTCTAACTTAGAAGCTATCTCCGTCATTCTTTCTTGAATTACACTAATCTCTGGGATTCTATTCTCATGACCTTCTTTCCAAGTAACATTCAATATACCTAAGTCTTCACCCTTGGAAGTCTTCATGGCTCTCATTGCAAGAGCTGCACATTGATTCTCTTTAAGAATCCTTGCATAGCCAGCATCTACTTCTGTTACTTCATCCATATTAGAGAACCACTTGAATTTATTCTTCAGCATATAACCGATGATAGGGAAGAGGTTAGTAGGAATACATTGGAAATCCTTATAGTTAAATACTACACCTTCTGCTGTATTTACTGATGGGAAACTCTCATCATAGAACCTCTTATGGTAACCACCAATATACTTTTCTGTATTGTGCATTAACTCAATGGTAACTACATCACAATGAAGAGCATCCCTAAGATAATCTGTCATTTTATTAGCTTCCTCTTCAATCCTTGAAGTTTGAGCATAACATTCTTTGTCTTTCTGTTTATCCTTTTTCTTCTGTTCCTGCATAGCTGTCAGTACAGCATTCATTACTCTTTTTTGAGCATACGTGGAATACAGTATCATAGCCAACCCAACAATAACACCAATGGTTATTGGATTGGGTTCCATTATAATACTTACTATCCAATCATATAAATCATCTCTAAGAAATAACTTACCTAGGAATAAAGCTACTAAAGTACAGAGGATTATCTTGAAGAAAATACTTACAGAGTGGTCTTTTACTTCGTTCAGTTTACTGAATCCTCCTAGAAAATCTGTGATTGCCTGTATCACACTAGAGATTTTTTCTAACATTACCTTTACTATTTACACATTCTTTACTGTTATTCAAGGATGTCATAATGTCCAATGTGATATTTGTTACACACCCTACAGAAATAGGATGTCATTCCATATAACTTATGCTTAGAGATATACTTGTCAGCATCTTCCTCAGTCTCATAAGTTTTCTTACTCTTACCTCTGGAGGTATAGTGCTGTCTTGGTCTGGATTTCTCAAAAGGTATCTTACAAATTCCCATATTAACAATATCTATCCTTTTCTGCAAAGGTATACACATTATGGTGAACTATGAAGATATTAAGAAAAGTTCTAAGAATAGCTATTATTTTTCTTAGGTTAAATGCAATAATCTGAGAATAAGAACGTTCTTAAAATAAAAAAGTGTTGCTTATGCAGTATTCTTTATATCAATTTTATAGCCAGAGTCCTCTGAACCTATATGGGATTAGGAGACATTTCCTTTGGAATTTCTACTGTCAGAATCATAGTAGGAATGATGCAAGGAAAGTCTTGAAGGCTGTTGTTGTCTCTTCTAGAATAGGTAGGATAATAGACAAATCCATACAGAAGAAGCATACACCTAACTATAATGACTTCTTATCAGCTATAAAAAGTATGGTCAAATTTTGGTTCTGCTCTAGAAACACCTTGATATTGGCTACCATAGAAGCTGTATTAAGATGGGATATTGTTGCTAACAAGAAACTGGGTTTAAGAAATTCTGATGAACTAAAGCAGGATACCCTTAAAGTTCTTAAGAAATATTTTGCAGGTAAGGTAGTACCAACAGAAGACAATATACCCTATACTCTTCCTAGTTCTCTTCCTATGCCAGAGCTTACTAAATCTTCTTTAGAAGATAAGCATCAAGATACTAATTCTGAATCAGAAGAATCTGTATCTATTAGAACCTGGAGTCTGGATGAATTTACCAATGAGTTTGGACCAAAGATGCAAGTGCAGGAATTTGCTAATAGCAAGACTGGAGACTTATTCAAAAGTTGTGTATTTACCAAAGGATATACAAGAACCTTTGTTGCTTTTTCATCTAAGTTAGGTGAATTGACAAAGAAGGAAATACTGGATATGAAGGATGAGCTGATAGTTTTAAGAGTACAGAATGGTAAGTATAAACTTGCCAAGCACTATTATACATAGAGTATTAATATTTAAAAAATACATAATATGAAGAAATATATACACTTTGTAATTCCTTATGCTATATATGCTAGCTTGGTGATGGTGATAATTGCTGATGCTGGTCGTGATTATTGGCAAATGTTTATCTTTTGGATTATCACTTTGCCTTTGATTGTAGGGTATATTGCTTACCTTATACGGGAACATAAGAACAAAAAGAATAAAGGAGAGTGATAAGCTCTCCTTTATATCTATTACCTATTAGAAGGTGAAGCTTCAAATATCTTAAAGATAGCATCATCTTCATCCATTCTCTGCATCTGTTCCCAATCCTTGAAGAACGGCATATTGTATTTTACTATGTTTCTCCAATACTTGTTTTCTCCTTTATGGTCGCCTGATTTAATGTCTGTAACAATGTCACCATTGGTAAGACCATAGAGAGTATAGAGTAGGGAGTTCATAGTATTCAATGATGCCATAGGAGAATTAAGTACAGTCAACCAGTTAGAGATATTCTTAGGGTGAGGCATTGAAGCTTCTGTATCAAGAATAGCCCTCTTTGTCTGATATATCCACCATCTTCTCCAAAACTCTCTCTTATGTTTATCTGGGTCTCCAAGGGCAAAGCCAAGACCTAATAGACAGATGTACATCATCATCTCAGTTCTAACTCTCTTGATATTATACTTCTGCATATCATCAAGATTATGCCATTGTGCCTGTGATCTGAACATAAAGGTATAGAAATCTTTCATAAAGAGTCCAATAGCATCTATCTTCTGACCTCTATTCCAAGTATCTTTGATATCATCATTGGTAAGACCTTTGTATAAACTATACCAATATCCATCTCTGTCTTCTCCAAGTGAAGCATCAAAGTGTCTTTTTCTAAATCTCCTGGAATAGTGTTCAACCATCCATTGACGAAAATTCATAATACCACGTCCCCACCATTTTTGATGTAATAATCCCTTATCCTCATCATTCATAGCACCATGAGTTGATTGATTTACATAACGGATTTTCCTTCTGATTTTATCAATGAAGGCATCTGTTATGGTATTACCATCAAGATCTGTTACCCCAGTTTTAAGATGAAGCTCAGAGTTACCATCCTGCTTATTAATTACCTCAAAGGCATCATACAGGTTTATCTTCTTACCATTTAATAATACTTTTTGATTGTGAAGAACACTATACATATTTACATAGTGTATAAGATACTCACCAGATGAATAACCAATGAAGGAACAATCATGAGAGATTAACTGCCTGAACATACTTTTGTAGTACTTAGTATGACTCTTTTCAGAGAAGTTTTCCTGAAGAGGGTCAAATAGTTCTCTCATAAGTACACTCTTATGGTTTACATTGTTAGTAAGGAGTTCTGCTAATTCTCCTCCAATACCTGCACTACCAAAGAGTTTAGAGTGTGCCCAGATATAATCCTTAAAGTTATAGAATTCCCCTGCACCAGCCTCAATCATCATCTGAAATTCACCCATAAGGTAATTGGCTACAGCACCTTTGACATTAGTTGCCAATCCTTTGAAAGAAGTATAGGCAATGATATTACTGAACATCTTAGCCAAAGTCTTGTTTTCATTAGGATCTCTGTTCTGTCCATAGATATGCTGAGCAATGAATCCTTCAATAAGTTCTGTAGTATTGGTATTCTTTCCTCTTTTCCACAAATCCTTGAATACTCTTATTTCCTTATTCTGTACTACATCACCTTTAGGGTCTTTATCCTTAGCACTCTGATTCTTTACAAAGTCACCAATAAACTCTACTACTTGTGCTATCTGGTTCATGGAATCATAGTTAACTGCTGTCCCTGCTAAGGCTGCAATACCAGTTGAGAAGTTCTTAAGAAGTTCTCCTTCTTCAACTCTATTGACAAAGAAAATAGGAATCCGTCTTAGTGGAGTGTTGTCAAAAGCACCTTCTGTAATCTGATATTCATCTCCATCAATGATACCATTCATATTATAGTTTTCATCATCTTCTCTTACCTTATAGAAGTTCTCTGCTTTATTCTTTACTGCTTTAGCAACATCCTTGAAGTTCTTAGCATCATGCATTGCATCTAGGAATTTACGTCTTACCTGAGGTGGAAGATATTGATGTTGAGCATAAGCAGGTAGGAGAGATCCAATTTCACCTTTAAGTTGCATCATGGTATCATAGTAATCAATCTGCTCCTGAGTCCAACCTTTCTGAAAATCACCAATCTTCCTATAGCTGTCATTAGGTATTCTCTCTGTTCTACCATTGGTATTATCTACAACTCTGTCTTCTGTATTCTGGTCTTCCCAATCTTCAATAGCCTGCTTTAAGTCAAAGCCTTGGAATCCTTGAACATAGAGTGATTTAATCTTGGCAGACCTAGCTGCTTTATATAGTCCCCAATCAATATCACTGACTATGTGACTATCATCCTCATACATAAATTCAGAATTATGTCCTGCCTTATAGAGTTTATCTGTAGCCCTACGAATCCTAAGAGATATATTGTTCATAGTTGCATCTCTTGAATCCTGAGCATTCCTAATGATGGAACCCATAGCACCAATGATAGGATTTGATGCTCTACCTACACTATATAACCAATCAAACATAGTAGAGTCTGTAGCAGCCATTCTGATAGCATTAATCATAGACTGTCCATCAGGAGTAGTGTTTCCCACAATCTCAATCATAAGATTGGTCATCGTACTTTCTGTAAGGTTATCAAGCATCTTTTCCTTTTTATCAAAGAATTCCTTCAAGTCTTTAGCTGTCTGACGAATATTATCAATATCAGTCTGTGCTATAGATTCATCAATGGTAAGATTCTCATCTGCCAATGCAGATACTAAAGGATAATATTGTTCTTTAAGGGACTTTACATCCTGTAGAATCTTGGCAGTGCCAAAGGCTTTCTCTAGCTCTGTACCAGTTTGAGGAATACCTTGAAGCATAGTATCAATATCTGCTATCGGAGAAGAGGCTTCTTTTAGGAAGTTTAATACTCCAGAGTAATACTTCTTACTGGATAACTCTTTCATCAGTTTATTAAGTACACCTTCAAGTCTCTTACCTTCAGCATTATTACCTTTTTCCTTTTCAAGCTGCCTAATCTGCCTTTGAAGAGTAATAGCAGCATCTGCTGCTGCATCAGAAAGTGTCCTAATTTTAGATGATGCCCTATGAATCTCATTGATGTCAATCTTATACTTCTTATTAAGCATTTCAATCTCACCTCTAATTTCCTGCTCTGGACTGTAAGCAATGATATGTTTACCTATCTGTGTAACCTGGGTAATAAGAGCATCCATATCTATACCTTGATATTTCTTGGCATCAGTTATAGCTCTCATCAATAATCTCTGTTGAGGAACAGTAAGATTTGTTGCTCCATGGTTAAAGTCATTAAGAGCCTGTGCTGCATTTTCAATGGAACCAAAGGCATTGACAACCCTTTGAATATGGGGAGAATTAGGACTTAAGGAGAACAGAATCATTGCATCTTTCTTATAAAGGTTGCTGATATCTACACCTGCAAGGTTCTTGAGGTACTGTGCTAAACCAGTATTCATTGCATTGAATACACTTTGCAGTTCCTGAGGCATAGCTGTTATATCTACACCTACACCATTAAATATCTGCTTATAAGCATCCCAAACCTGTAGGTTCTTCTTAACACTATCTCCATAGGTATGTGTTCTGGAGTTCTTTTCAGAAACAATGATGTTATAAATGTCACCATGCTGTACTACTATGGAAGTAAGACCTTTATGGTTATCATTGAAATCATCTGCTTTCCTTAAAGCGTCTTCTGCATTACTGAAATCTACTCTCTTACCATTAATATCTACAGCTCCTAACTGAAGCTCTGCTGTAGAAAGATTACCAATATCTTCCTGTATAGACTTGAAATCAAGGAACTTCAATACATCTTCTGCATTATGTTGTCCCTGACTATTCCTTTCCATATTAGCCTGGTCCATCTTATCTGCCATATCAGATACAGTATAAGAGGCATAGAGCCAATTAGTAAGAGGTCTATCCTTCAGTTTCTCCAGCATCTTTTTATACATCCTTGAAGGCTCCCCATTGGGAGCCTCAGGATATAATATACATGAACTATTACTCATACACTAACAATATTTTTTAAACTCATTAATTGCTTCATCAATACTCAAATCTAATCCTTTCTGTTTAAATACATTCTGTAAGAACTTACCAAAGACCTTTTCTCTACCTTTGATACTCTCAGCTTTCTGTAAAGCTTCCTCCTTACTTAAAGTAGGAACCTGCTTCATAATCAAGTCTGCAAATGCTGCAAGATTCTTGACCTCTTCAGTCTTTGTAATAACCTGACTGTTTGAAGCATCTTCTACATTAGACTCTTGAGGGCTTTCTGTCTTCAAGTCAGAAGCAGAGTTATCCTCAGTAGTCTTAGTAGTATCACTTAGAGGGTCCTTGATATCCAAGGTACTCATCTCCAGGTATTCACCATTGTTACCAAGTGGCTTCATCAACTCAAAGATAAGCTCTTCACCCTTATCAGAAGTAAGATGCCAAAGATAAGTGTTGTTATTCATCTTAGTCTTCATATAAGAAATACCTGCAAGGTCAGCAATATCCTCAGGTCTATAGACTGTTAATCTATTATGCTTAACATCTACATTGTAGTAAGTATCCTTGCCTCCCTTAATAGGTACTAACTTGTTGTTAGTCCAGTTATTTCTGATAAACTGATCAATTACCAAGTCAGGAATTACCTCAGGAAAGTTTCTATATGTATCAACATAAGATGCATTACCATCCTTACTCTTCAGCTTTTCCTTTACATAGGTAGGAACCAATGACATGAATGTCTTAGGAGAGAATCCAATACCAGCTCTGAAGAAACTGTAGTTAAACAGCATTTGAGAAAGCTCTGGGTCTTCCTTATGTAAGTCAATCCAAGCACTGCGAAGTTCCTCTTTTCCCTGTTCATCCATACCAGTGATGTTAATCATAAGATATGGTCTTCCAGTTTTCTTGGAAACATTCATTCTAATAGCCTGAATCAAGGCATTATCAGAATACTTCTCCTTGAACTTCTGTTCCATGAACCACTTAGGGAATTTGGTAGCGTAACTTTCAAGGTGCTTAGGATTAATCAGACCTGACTGTACCAACAGATAAGACTGATAGAAGTTAGAGAACTGATCCAAAAGCTTCTTGTCATTATACATCTTGTCTGAAATATCAGTAGGAAGATTAGCCAATAACTTTCTGAAACCAGTACTACCAGTAGGCATATCAGAGAACATAGCTTTGGCAATATCCACAGTTCTTGCAAACTGCTTCAATATAGGATGGTCAAAGAAAATGTCATCAATATCCACAGGAACATCATCTGCTGTGTAGAAATGAGTACCTTCTTCTGTATTAGCATCCAAGAATGCCTCCATCTTATGTTCAATGATAAGGTTGTCTATAATCAATGGACCAACAGCACTAGAGATAGAGTTGAATCTTGTAGCATAGGTAGGCTTACGTATAGCATCTACAAGTTGTCTCATCTTCTGAAAGGCAAAAAGTACCTTGTAATCAGTAGCTTCATGTTCCTCAGAAGTAAGACCTTCCACCAATTCTTCTGTAGTAAGTTCCTCAGTATTAATCAAAGAATCATCACTGATGTTATTCTTCTCTCTATACTCAGTCAACCATTTCTCAATGATGTTAGACAGAGATTCATAATTGGTAAGATTCTCTCTATTGAACTTGTTGAGAGTTCTCTCTATGATATCCTGTGACAGGAAGAGAGCTGCATCCTCAAATGTCATACCCAATCTAAGCATAGTATTCAGCATACCAGCAGTAGTCATGTTAATGTTCATCAAGTTCAAGATAGGGTCTTTTACAGCATCTGCTGAAGCTGATACCAAAGAACCTAAGGTCTTACCAATCAATGTACCCTCATTATCATACTTCTTGTCTATCTGCATTCTACTGCCAAAGGTAGTACCTGCAATGGTGAATGGTTTATCTCCACAGATTTCTGATACATCAAGGAAGATGTCATTACTTTCAAGAGTAGCATGAGCAACCTTGTTGACAGCAAATACACCAATCAATGATGCAGCAGCACTATTCTGTTTGTAGAACTGTACCTGAGTATCAGCAAAGGTAAGGTCTTTATCAGTATAAGAGAGGTCTTTGAGTTCATCAATAGACATCTTCTGAAGGTCAGACCACTTAACACCTTTGTTAGCAGGATTCTTATAGGCAGCTACCATATAACCCATCTTCTTTGGAGCATCAAATCCTCCAGGATTCAGAATCTTATCAGCAGTCATCCGATTAGTGAGTACTGCATAAGTCATATCAATAATCTTATTATCTCTGTATGTTCTACCAGAAGTATGAGCATCAGTATAATAAGCTATTGACTGATACTGACTATAGAGCCACTTCATCAACTTATCAGTATCCTTCATTTTCTGAGGATTATCCATGAACATTCTTACCTGTTCACCTACCCAAGTATTGTTGGTCTTACCATCATGAGCCTTCTTATAGCTTTCCGAAGCTCTGGCAAAGAGTTCCTTTTCTATCTCACTTCTCTTTCTAGTCTTGATAGGAATGTCCTTACGCATTACATATCTCTTATCAACATCAAAGTCAGAGTCATCAATTTCAGTAAGCTCATAAGGAAGCATAATAGCATCACCAGCTTCTCTAGGCATGAAACCTACAACCTTCATTGGAGCACAAGAGTACTTATCCTCTGTAGGAATACGGTAACTTACCATCTTAAGAAGCTCTGGATCTACAGCATTGATAGCATCTACATTAATAGTACCATCAGCATTAGCAAACTTATCAAAAAGTTCATTAGACCAGATAGGAGCAAAAACTTCAAAGTAAGCAATACCACCTTGGTTTCTTCTGACAAACTCCTTATATGGAATATTGCCATGACTAGAGGCAACATATTCTTCTTCAAGAGGCACTAAATTGCCTTGCTTGTCATTGAACCTGATATGCAACTGAGTAGAAGTGCCAAAGTTAGATACCTGAACAATAGGACCACCAGCAATCTTCTGCTTATTTACTCTGTTCTTGATAATAGAGTTGATAAGCTGTTCAATTCTCTTAGCCTGTATTGGGTCACCTTTTGGTATTCTGAATTCACCAGTCTCCTTATCAATAGAACATGCCTGTAAGAGGTCTATTCCATATCTAGGAGAAGACATGATTTCCCTCTGAAGAATCTTGGAAAGAGCAATATTCTGTTCCTTCTTGTCACTACTGTTGAAGTGCAACTCTGCTGCAAGATTATTGATACTTTCCTCAATGTTATCAGCAATAGTCTTCTCATACTCTTTTCTGAATTCATCAGCCCTTACCTTTCTGTGAGTGCCATCAGGTTCTGTCCACTCATAGAAGTTATCTACCTGATTACCACTCTCATCAGTAGTATAAAGGTCAAGGTCAGAAGGAGTAATCATTCTAATCTGAGAACCATGAGCCTGGGAATGCTCCTTGAAATGCTCAGGAACTTCCTGCTGCAAGCAATAATCTTCATAGGAAGCTTCATGTACAAAGGTGTCAGTATTATAGTTTCTATAAACTCTTTCACCTGTAGCACCAGTCTCTTCCTTGAAGATTTGATTCATCATATAGGTATAGGCAGCTTCCTCACCACCTTCCATATCTCTGAACTGGAAGATATTCATCTTACCTTGGAGACCAGACTTAATGGCTGATTCAAACTGAACAGTATCAATACCCTTAGTAGGATTCAGCTTCTCAGAATCTTCCATCACTCTATAGACTGCTCTAAGGAGATTTGGTCTGGAAAGCTTTTCACCTTTAAGGATAGCATCAGCCATAATGAGAAGATACTCTGCATTCTTAGCCTGGAAAGGTACTTCCATAGAATGAATAGGAGCATTAGCTACACCCATATCCTTAGTAAGCTTTGAATATACAAATGGCTTCAATGGCTGAAATGCTGTCTCTAAGTCAGTATAGTTGTACTCACCTTTCTGCAACTTCTGATAAATATCCTCTGCCTGCTTAGACCATCTACCAAAGATAAATGCCTTCTTTCTATAAGATGAAGGAGATGAATATCCCTGAGCATCAGTAACATTAATCTTGGTATACTTACCATCCTTACCTACAAGAGATTCCTTAAGAGCTATCATCTGAGCTTTCTGATTCTCTGGAGCAGCAGCAATTCTTCTATCAAATACCTCTGCAATATTGGCAATGATATTAGACTTGAAGCTATCAAAGTCCTGCAAGATGAATGTTCTATACTTTCCATCAGATACTCTGTTACCATTATAATCGGTAGCATAAATGTTACCTCTTACACCTGGAGCATGAAGCTGTGCTAAACGCTTCTGCAAGTCCTCTGTATCTTTATAGAATGCAATGTCTGTAAGAGTCAGCTGTAAGATATTCTTTGAAGCAAAAGCATCATTCCAAAGATAATTCTCTACCTGCTTTCTTACCCAGTCAGAAGCTTCCTCATCTTTCAACTCAGAAGGATAGATACCCTTGATACTCTTTGCTGCTTCCAAGATACCATTGTTCTCCCAGTTATTGAGGATAGATTGAACTCTGTCTTCCATGTGCTGACGGATAACTCTATCAGCAAGTTTACCAAGTTCTGCTTCTTCCTCAGCAGTAAGAGCTACTTCTCCCTCTACTTTCTTTTGGAGAAGAGATGCCAATCTACTATTGTCAGAAGAAATGGTGTTATCTTCATTACGAAGAATATTTCTCTTGGCAATCTTATCAGCAGTATTCTCCAGATAGTTATTCAGTACAGGAAGGAAGTTGAATCTACGTCCATTGGTATCAAAGTTCTTGATGAAGCCTGCATCCTTTTTATCCATGTTTCTCATTCTGACAGTCTGGATTCTACTAAGTTCCTGCAAGAACATATTATGAAGACCATAGACAATGGAATCTTTATAGTTTGCACCTCTATAAGAGTAGAACTTAATGAACTCTGATGATGGCTTATTAGACTGCATAGGTATTCTGAACCAAGCTGGAACCATATTGGTATTATTATCAGTACTCTCTGCAAAGTACTCTGTGATAAGGGATAAGGTATATTCAGCATCACTCATATTACGCATATAATTATGCTTATTGAAGTTCAACTCTACCTTATGGTCAAATACTTTACGGGCATTCTCATCCTTTGCAAGTATTCTAAGCCACTCATTTCTCCATCCTTTATCTACATCACCATTTGGAAACTTAAACCATTCAGAAGAACCATATTCATTCATAATGAAATCCTCAAATGCCTGACCTTCCTGACGGAATTTATTCATCAGTTTAGTCATAAATGATGGTGTAATATAAGACTGATACATCTTACCACTATCATAGAATGCATTAACAGCAGTATCTTCCAACTTGTCAGTAATAGGAGTGAGAAGGTTTCTCAAACTACCACCAATAGAGTTCTCTGTACCAAACTTGAATGGATCATACTCCTTAAGTGTACCTTTATTCTGAGCCTGTAAAGCCTTATCCAAGTCCTTGACAATATAACCAAGAGATTCTGTAATCTTCTTAATGTTCTCTGCATTGACTACATCAGTAAGCATTTCCTCTGTGATGTTATAGCCAAAGCTCTTACTAATACCTAAGATGTTGTCAGTAGCAGTCTTTGACATAGTATCATCCAGAGTCTTGCCTTCCTTGATAGCCTTGTCAATTTCTCTCAACTCAGTCAGAGCCTTATGAAGATTGAACTCAGAGTTCTTTCCTGTAGTCTGATTAGAACCAAGAAGCTTAGAGTTTATCTTACCATTATTACCAAAGAGAGGATGTTCACCAATCTTGAATAGGGCAGAGATAGATTTCATAGCTTCTGAGAGTGCAGGATGGCTATTAACAGTCATACTATAATACTTTCCATCTTCAAGCAATACAATAGAGTAGAGCTGGAAATGCTTAGAGAATACTCCATAGAACTGGCTTTGGAAATCAGTCTCCTTACCACTCTTATCAGAAAGTCTTTCTATAAGCTGAGACAACCAAGGGTTCTGCTTCTGCTTATCAGACAATTTCTTAATCATATCATCAAGAGATAATGATCCTTGGGTCCATCTTAAGATACTATTGACAGATTCTCTAGGATTTACTCTTTCTGCAATTCCCCATTTACTATAGACCTTGTTGCCTTCTGCATCTAAGAGATAGCATTCATGAAGTCCTAATCTTACCAAGGCAGACATAGAGTTAAGAACATCAATGGTTCTAGATTCAACCTGCCAATGTTCCTGCTCATCCTTTTCTCCTTCTTCTGCTGCTATATCCTGATCATTTGAATAGTCATTGAAGTTATCAAAATCTACCTTAGAGTCCTCTGTGGTAGTGAAGTTACCTCTGCTATAGTCCTTGGTAATACCAAAGCCTTCATTCATAGCAAAGATGTCTACTGCCAGATACATAATAGCATCCCAGTTGTCTGTAATCAACTGAGCTTGCATCATAGTATCTGTATCCTCATAATCCATTACCTGAGGTGAGAATAGAGTCTTAGTTCTCTCAATAAGTCTATCCAAACCTACAGTATCTACAATCTGCTTTCTAGATGCAGACTGAAAGTCAAGGTCTGTATTGAGAGAAGGGAATAAAGTCTTTGCAAGACCTTCTTCTTTCTGAAGATTAGTAATCTCATCAGAGATAGAGTTAACTATCAGTTCTGCTGTATGACGAACCTCTGTAGCAGACAGAGAAGCACCAAGTTCTTCTAAGTCCTTATCGCCATTAAGCAGGTTGTCAATCTGCTTATTAAGTTTGTCATACTCACTGAGATTAGTCTCTACTTCTTTCCTCTGAGAATCCTTGGATTCCTGAAGATACTCTTTCTCACTTGTTGCTTGAAGCACTGTGTCCATTTGATTGATAATGTTTTGATTTTCCTCAAATGAGTTCTCAATAGATAGCTGTGCATCCAATTCCTTTAAATAAGGTATCTTCCAGGCAGCATCTACAGGTGTCTCATCATAGAGTTCATTAAAGTATTCATAACCTGGAAGAGAAACTTTCTGTGTCTGTCCTTCTGGGAAAGAAGGATTGGTTACTTCTGTTTCAGTTCCTTTATTATTATAAAAGACTATAACATCAGGATTCTTCACTATATATTCTGTGTTATCTGCCCACATAGTTCCCTTGTCAAGCACAATAACATCAGCGGTAGTATTTCTTCCATTCTTTACATAGTCTCTAATATCTTTGTAGTGTTCTACTTTTGCAGTAGAAAGAATATGGAATTTGCTAACTTTAGCATAATCCCCAGTATAGTGTCTATTGATTCTATTGCCTTCTGGATGTTCTGCTGTAGGAGGTTCAGGAGATTTGTCTGTTCTACTCTTTGCATAATCAGTAGCTTCTTCTTCACTTGATGTAAAGTAGAGTGCTCCCTTTAGAGTTTCATCATAATCTACTGCTGTCTTTCCTACAGTTTCATTAAGAGATTTAGCTTCCCTATCTTCCCTTAAGGCATACCCTCGATAGATAGTAAGTGGCGACTTACCATCTTCTGAGTATAAACCATCTACATCCTTAGATAACTGACTCAACTGATACTGTTGTGCAGCATCATAAGAGTCTTTATCAAAGTGCTTAGGCTCTGCTACTTCATGGTCAACCATAAATACAACTTGAGGATTACCATGGTTCTTTGCAATATCATCATGGTCATACTCCATATTGTAATCCATAGTTGCAGCAGTATGGAAGCCTAATGTCTTTTCATACATCAACTCTAAGTTCTGTTTTGAACTTGCATAGACATCAAGATGATTAGCTCCTGCTTCTCTGATAAGGTCCTTAGCTGCACTAAGAAAACCTTTAGAAGTACCAAGATTAAATACTGATACTAAGTTTCCATCTGGCTCTATTGCAAATCCTGCTGTTCCATCTTCTGTCAAGAAGCATTTATCCTCAGAATAATTATCATGTAAATCTACTAACTCAGCATTTTTTGTGTAATATCTTACTACCTCAAAGATGTCATGAAATAGTTTTGGATTTACTTCTGAATGCACATTAAATGAAGTACCATGCTTCTGATTTACTACAGTCCTTGATCCTCCGTGTATAAAGCTGTTGATGGATCCCAGTTGTCTTCTAAGTACATCTGCCAAACGCTGTCTTTGGTCTGGTGTAAGGTTTCCAGCAAAGATTGACTGTACCTTTTGTCTTTCTTTGCTACTTCCTCTAACTGCTTCTTGTACTCTTCTAAACTCATCTGTTGCTTTGTATTCTTCTGTTCCATTTTCTTTTGAATTTTTATTTTCAGAACGTGAATTACTTGAATTTATTGTGTTATCTTTGATATTTTTTTCAGTATGTAAAGGAGAACCTTCCTTCTTTACATTATTACTAATGATAGTAACTGTATCTGTAGCTCTAGATACACCAACATATTCAAGCTGCTGCTTGATATTAGCTGCCTGGTCTGGCTGAGTACTCTCTACTTCTACATTACTAAGGTCTCCTAAGTCAACTTCTTCAGAACTCTTTAACTCTGCATTGGCTGCATCATTTATGGATTCTTCTCCAAGGTCAACCATCTCCATTGCATTGGCTGCATTATTACCACTCATAGAAGCCCTAGATACATCTACATCATCCATCAGTACATGGGTAAAGGTAGAACCTTGAGACTTATGAATGGTAAGAGCATAACCAAAGTCAATGGTCTTAGCCTGCAAAAGGTTGTGACTGTTATCTTCAATGTTATCATTGACAAAGAGGAAAGAATCAATGGCATTAATCTTTGCATAGACTGCTGCCTTAGCTTCTCTACCATAGGCTCTTCTAGCTTCATTCCATAATCTCTTCTTCTCATTGGCAAGAATCATAGCACTCTGTCTATTCTGGGCATTATTCTTAATGTCCATGAAGTTGAATGTATCTACATTGCCTAATGAGTCTTCAAGAGTAATAGGAACAGCCTGCATTACTACAGGAGTACCATTGTCTAATCTGGTTTGTACTGTAGTAGGTCTACCTACCTGAGTTACCTTATATGATTCTGAGTTAATGAATCTATAACTCCTGGTTCTCCATTCATATCCCCAGTTAGCATAACCTGTCATAGGCTCACCTACATGTGGAATAGGAGAGTCATAACCTAAGAGTTCTCTTACCTGATTATTGTAAGCAGTTACAGCCTTGTTGGTATAAGCAAGGATTCTAAAGTAATTAGGATTCTGCTTCAAGCCTTTCACATACTTATCTATAACTTCATTAATTGCTTCCTGATGCTGAGGAGAGATATAAGCAACACCTTCACCTTTACTATTAAATGATGATACCTTAGACAAAGGTTCTCCATTACGGATAGCTGTAGCCTCCTTAAGAATAGCATTGTCATCTGTTCTCTCTACTTGGGTAAGACGGATAACTTTACCTTCACCATTTCTAAAGACTTTAGAGATTTTATCCTCATTGACAGGAGCCAACTGAGCTTCATCACCTACATAGATAATCTTTAGACGATGCTCCTTTGCAATATCATTAAGGATTTTATAGTTCTCCTCATTGATCATAGAAGCTTCATCAATGATAATGGTTGTGCCTGGCATAATATCTACATTCTTCAAGACATTCACCAAGTTTCTTGCATTATAAGATTTGCTTGAATCAACTTCAACATTGATACCAAATACCTTATTTAATGTAGATGCCTTGAACCCTGCCTTAGATACTCTGTCATTAAGTACTGCTGCTGCCTTATTAGTAGTAGCACAGAACATCACAGGTCTATTCTGTTTCTGTCCTTTCTTGGCAATCATCTCCATAAGAGAAGTCTTACCAGTACCAGCATAACCACTAAGAGTCATAGATGTTTCATTAGACTTCATGAATCTGTCCATCTCATTGAGAGCATCTATCTGCTGAGCATTAGGCTTAAATGGTGCCTTGACAGTAGTACCATCAGCAAAGGTGAAATCTTGAGGCACAGCTTTCCCACTATGCTTATTATCCTCTGGTATATTATTTACCAAATCATAATCAGCACTTTCCTGCTCAATAAGAGACAGTTCATCCTTTAGTTCTGTACCTGACATAGCATCAATAAATTCCTTGACAGCCTCTGCATCCATATATCTTGGATGATTAGTGCCGTCATATCCTGTCTTTATTTGACCCCCTTGGAAATTCTCTTGGCTACTTTGAGAACTCTTTCCTCTGAAGGTTTCTCCCCCTTGTGCTTCAGAATCCAATCTAACATTGTCAATAGTTGATTCTCTGTTTTCAAGGTCAAAGCTGTCGCTATTGAGTATTCTTTGCTCATACCCATTTCCTTTAAACCTACGTACAAAGTTTTGTACATTTCCTCTAAGTCCTTCTTCATTATACCAGTCTTTTATATTACTAATATCTTCTTTGCTTAACCCTCTTACATCAATAATCTCCTTAACAAGGAATCCTTCTTGACCGTTCTTTAAATGATTAAGTCCATCCCTGTCAGTATGATCAACAATATAAAGATAGTTACTTCCTGTATCTATTAACGACCTTTTGGCTTCATTTATTGCCTTAATCTCTTTTAAAATATCATTTTTCTCATTATCAGAGAGCAGATCATTAACATTAGAGTTATCAACCTCATAGTTGTAGATTTCATTATTGCTAGTACTGAATCTACCTGTATTATTAGTTGCAGACTTAACCTGATTTGGATTGGTTGCAATATACTCATCTATACCATAAGAGGTTGAATCCTTTACATTCAGGATAATTGTACCATCAAACCCTTTGTCTTTATTAACTCTAGCAATATTATCAATGGTATCAAAGATATTCTCAGGCTTAGGGTATTCCTCTTTTAAAGGATTCTGAGTATAATCCTTACCTTTATAGTCTATAGTCTTTACATTTCTGATATTGATGAATAAAGGCATTGCTTTACCATAGTGTTTGTCAGCAGCAGTTTCATTTGTTGTGGTAAAAATAATACCATCCTTAAAGGTACTGAAGTTTTTAGGAGTACCATGATATACTACCAATGGTTCTCCATTTTCATCTATAGCTTTTGAAGCATCTTTAGGGTTATTCTCCCAATCTCCAAACCAGTTTTTAAAAGCCTTGGTTCTCACTTGTAACCATTGACTTTCTGTAAGTTTAGAATTTTCCCCATTAGGTGCTTTCATAAAGGTACCATTAGCAATAGCTTTTTTCTTGATAGCACTTACTTCTGGAGAATATATTTTATCCTCAAGATATTCTGAAACTTTAGACTTTAATTTATCATCAGACAGTGTTCTGAAATCCCATTCCTTCTCATTATATCCCTTTCTTAAGGGATTCTTGATACCATTATATCTCATATAGGTATCAATATCAAAGGCATCAATGGCTTTCTCCAAGGCATTCATTGACCTCTGATAGTATGTATTAGAGGTATGTAGACCAAGGAGAGTCTTGAAGGCATCAAGTACTCTAGACCAGAAAGACTTCTTATCCTTATTCTGCTTATCAATCTCTTGAATCTTACTTCTGAAGACAGGATTGCCAAGTTCTGCAACAAACTCAAAAACATCAACAATACCTCTTTCACCCTTTAAGATAGGATTAGTCTTGAGGTCTTGATATAGGGAATTCATTTCTGTTCTGAACTTCTCTAGGTCTTCACTTCTCTTCCAGTTCTTAGTCTGATTAGAAAGGGCATACATAGAGAGAGCATGCAGTACCTCATGGAGGATAATAGAAGCCTTTATACTATTCATCATATCTCTTTCAAGGAAAGATTTCTTATAGATGATAGTATTGTTGTTGGTATACTTGCCAATAGTACCAAAAGGAAGTGTTTCTCTAAAGGTTACTTCAAGACCTAAGTCTTTCGCAATACCAAAGACTTTATCTGCTAACATCTTTGAGGTTCTATCCTCATTGAATCTATGATATAACTGCTGTACCTTGTCAAGAGTATAAGTCTGATTCTCCTTAATACCAAGATTCAATTTCTTGATATCCT
>ERZ1026903.67-NODE-67-length-58614-cov-15.486245_pt1 | contig 58614 bp, 52 predicted proteins | sample MGYA00380180_ERZ1026903 | MGnify/ENA primary metagenome ERZ1026903 (study PRJEB33269, sample SAMEA4719816) | human gut metagenome | biome: human-associated habitat; feature: organic feature; material: feces | place: Cameroon | collected 2013-10 ... | reverse complement strand
TATGATTTTATTTCGCTCTTTTTTCTTTAGGCGGAAAAATTACTGGAAGTTCACACAAAAACTGCGATAAATCATTATTTTATGCGGTTTTTCGCAACTTTTTCAAGAAAAAATTTGCGCTTTGAGTTGGAGCTTTGTGAGAAGTTAGCATTCAAGGTTTTTTACAATCTGCCATTTTTTGAGTGTTACTTTTTCAGGAAGTTAAGGTTGATTCTTCCTATCTTTCCGTTTTGAAGCTGACTCCAAGATGGTTCTATAAAGGTCTGCTTGATCAGCTTGGTCTGGAATCCCATTTCTATCGCGGTGATTCCAAACGTCAGCTACAACACCAGATCGAGATCATCCGCGGAGTACAGCATAAAAAAGTTGTATGCATCCTTGATGAAGCGCATTTATTGGAAAAGGAAACCCTGGAAGAGTTTCGCTTTCTTTTGAATTACCGTTTTGATTCCATGAGTCCTATGACTGTCGTACTGATAGGACAGCCAGAACTGTGGACAACAAAGTTAAAACTGCAGCGCTACGCTGCGATTCGCCAGCGGATCGATATGTACTGTGTACTTCCTCATCTGGACCGGGCGGAATGCGAAAAATACATCCGCAGTCACCTGGACTATTCCGGCTGCCAGCAGGAACTTTTTACAGGAAAAGCTCTCGATGAGATTTATCATTCATCCACAGGCATTCCAAGACTGATCAACGGGATCTGTGAAAAGGCACTTATGTACGCATTTCAGCAGAATAAGCGCCTGAGCGACGATTATATGATCCGATATGTTGTTGAACATGAAATGCTGGAAGGTGGTGAATAATATGGCAAATATTAACCCGATCCATGCCCATGTTCAGACCTACGAGGCAGATTACAGTACGAATGGGAACTGCTACCATCTGATCTTTGGAAGGCAGATAAATGAATGGTTTCTATGTATTCCAAACCATCAGAGCGGTGTTGAACTAGCACATCCTTCGGATCAGTTCTGGAACCAGGAAAGCCTGGAACATGCTGGAATACCAAAACATGAAGCGACTGCTATATCCTGTATACTCAAGGAACTGTCTAAGTATATCTGACTATGGTCTGGGGAGGAGACTCCCCAGAATCTTAAGAATGAATACCGACAAGAAACGGAGCAACCCACTGACAGATGATGAAAGCATCTCAGTGACAGCTCATGTGATCACCAACATTACACTAACCTCACAGTACCGTAAGTCCCTCATAAATTTCTTTTACACTTTTAAAAATATAATCCGGTTTTACCTCTCCATTCTCAATATCCCCAAGTGTAGCTTCTCCTGACAGAACACAGATGGTATCCACCCCTGCATTTACTCCTGTCTTAATATCCGTATAAAGCCTGTCCCCTACAATAACCGCTTCCTCCGGCGTTTTATTGAGTTTTTTCAGCACACAGTTCACCATAATCGGCTCCGGTTTGCCAATAAAAAACGGCTCTTTTCCCGTTGCATTTTTCAGCATGATACTCATGGAACCACAGTCTGGAATATACCCGAAGCTTACCGGACACACCAGATCTGGATTCGTAGCCAGATAGGTGACATCCTTTCCAAGCATGATACAGGTATTGCGGATTTTTTCCGAAGTATTTTCTGTATCAAAGCCGATTAAGACCACAGAAGCTCTCTCATCCACCTCAGTGACAACCTCTATTCCGACTTCCCTAAGCTCTTTTATCAGTGAACGTGTCCCCATGCAGTACACGACCTGCCCCGGATAATTTTCTTTCAAATACATGGCTGTAGCCTGACTGGATGTATAAAAATTTTCATACTCTGCTTTGATACCCATATCCTTTACTTTTTTCACATAGTCTTCTACGGATTTTGAAGAATTATTCGTGATAAAAATATACTGCCCCTGTCTTCTTTCGATTTCATTTAAAAAGTCTAAAGTTCCTTCAAAAATTTCATTTTCGTTATAAATTGTTCCATCCATATCCAGAAGATACAAGGTCTTTTTCTTTAGTTCTTCCGCATTTTTTCCTGTATAATCAACCATTTTTTCTCCTTCATCCGCAGGCGTTATCCCTCTGTTTTAAATCCGCATTTCTGGTTGCAATCAGATTCACTCCTGTTTCGCATATATTCTTTACAATCACATCTCCGATTTTTACCGGTGCCTGTACTTGCACAGATTTTAATGCAGCTGCGCATTCTCTAATCTTTCCTTTTGGAATATCAGAGGCAGTTTTCACAGAAACAACCGGCAGTTTTCCTTCCAGAACTCTTACGCTGGACGTCAGAATACGGGTTGGTGCCGTAACTTCCTGCTCGCCGTAGGTTTTCCCTTTGGAGCAGGTATTTCCCTCTACCTTTACAACTTTTCCCTGTTCCATATATACCGTAAGAGCACATCCCAAAGGACAGTTAATGCAAATCAGTTCTCTTGTTTCCATCACTCTGCCACCTCTACTTTCATCACAATTTTATCCAATCCCGGTACTGCTGTCAAATCTGTTTTTTTCAGCACAACCTGCTCCATTTCACCCGGTGCCAGTTTCCTTTTTTTCTTATGCCAAATCCGTTTGTCACCGCAGTATACACTCACATAAGCATCCTTATAAACGGCACCTACACGAAATCTTACGGTAAGCGTATCTTCCATCTGCTCCGGACGGATGGTCTGAGGAACACTGTAGCGTATGCCTCCGGTTGTCTCAATTTTAATCTCCTGCTCTTTAAAATCCGGTCTCTGTTCTGCATCCCAGCAACGGATATAATCTGCTGCATGACTTCCTGCTCTTTTTGCTTCCTCGGAAACATAGTCCACCAAATCATGTACATGAAGCACATTTCCGCATGCAAATACGCCTTCCAGACTGGTTTCAAGGCTCTCGTTTACCACCGGACCAGACGTGATTTTGGATATCTCCACACCCATTTTTGCGGACAATTCGTTCTCCGGGATCAGTCCACAGGACAATAAAAGTGTGTCACAGGAATAGAATTTCTCTGTTTCTGGAATCGGCTTTCTGTTTTCGTCAACCTGTGCCAGAGTAACGCCTGTCACCCGTTCTTTTCCCTGAATATCCACCACAGTATGGCTTAATTTCAGCGGTATATCAAAGTCATTTAAGCACTGCACGATATTTCTCTGTAGCCCCCCTGAATAGGGCATAAGTTCTGCCACTACCTTTACGTTTGCCCCCTCAAGAGTCATTCTCCTGGCCATGATCAGACCAATATCACCGGAACCCAGAATCACCACTTCTCTGCCGGGCATATAACCCTCCATATTCACAAAACGCTGTGCCGTTCCTGCTGTATAAATACCCGCCGGACGATATCCCGGAATATTCAGTGCACCTCTTGGACGCTCTCTGCATCCCATGGCAAGAATGACTGCCTTTGTCCTTAGAATCAGCAGTCCGTCTTTTCGGTTCATGGCCGTCACCGTTTTTTCTCTTCCTTCACAGCTGATATCAAGAACCATGGTATTTAATTTGTAGGGAATCTGAAGCTCCTCTGCCTGGTCAATGAAACGTTGCGCATATTCTGGTCCTGTCAGTTCCTCTTTAAAGGTATGAAGCCCGAAGCCATTGTGTATGCACTGGTTCAAAATCCCCCCAAGTTCATGATCCCTTTCCAGAATAAGGAGATTCTCAACACCCTGTTTTTTTGCTGATACTGCCGCCGCAAGTCCTGCCGGTCCTCCGCCTATAATAATCAAATCGTATACGTTCATCTTATTTCTCCCCTCTTTCGCAGTCACTTCCATTATCTTTCAGTACACCTGTCAGCAGTCTGGATTTTCCTCCTGCCTTGGTCAGTTCAAGAGGCGATATGTTCCGTTCTTTTGCCAGTATTTCCACCACTTTGGGAGCACAGAAACCTGACTGACATCTGCCCATCCCGGCTCTTGTCCTTCTCTTGATTCCGTCCAGAGATTTTGCGCCGAGAGGTCTTCGGATGGCATTTCGAATCTCTCCCTCTGTAACGGTTTCGCATCTGCAGATTACATTTCCATATGCCGGATCTTCTTCTATCAGCGCTCTGATTTCTTCCGGTGATGCCTGCGCCACACACGGAATATCTTTTCTTTCAGATCGAAACTCCGTCTTTTTCTCCGCTTTCATTTTTTCTGCCACCTGCTCTGCCAGATATACGCCGATGGCCGGAGCGCTGGAAAGCCCCGGTGATTCGATTCCCGCCGCATTGAAAAAGCCTTCCGCATCCTCTGCTTCTCCCAGTACAAAATCTCCGCCCTTTTCTGTTGCACGCAGCCCTGCAAAGGAAGTAATCGCCATTCTAAGAGGAACCTGCTCTGCACTTAATTCTGCCTGTGCCGACAATTTAGAAAGTCCTGCTGCCGTAGTGTTAATCTTATCTTTTTCGGGAACATCCTCCGCTGTCGGTCCTGCCAGAAGATTTCCATGTACCGTAGGCGTGATCAAAACACCTTTTCCCATAGCCGTTGGAAGCTGAAAAATAGTATGTGAAACAAAATCTCCCGCCTTTTTATCCATCAGAATATATTCACCCTTTCTTGGTGTAATAGAAAGCTTTCTGCTACTCACCATATTGTTGAATACATCTGCATAAACTCCGGCTGCATTCACAAGACACCTTGTTTCATAAACCTTACTTCCGGCAGTAATTTTATATCCGTTCTCTGCTTTTTCAATCTTGTCGACCTGAGTGTCAAAAGCAAATTCCACACCGTTTATACTGGCATTTTCCGCCAGGGCAATGGTCAGTTTAAAGGGACAGACAATCGCTCCTGTGGGGGCATAAAGCATAGCTTTTACCTCTTTTGATAAATTTGGCTCCATCTCCCATATTCTGTCTCCTTTGATGATTTCCAGCCCTTCTACATTATTTGCTTCTCCTTTGGCTTTTAATACCTCCAGTTTAGGAATATCCTCCTCCTGAAAACATAAGACGAGAGAACCGTTCCGTTGGTATGGAAAGTCCAGCTCTTTTGACAATGCCTCCATCATCCGGCTTCCTTCCACATTCATCCTGGCTTTTAAAGAACCCGGGGTTGCATCAAAGCCTGCGTGAATAATTGCACTATTTGCCTTTGAAGTCCCACAGCACACATCTTCTTCCTTTTCCAAAACAAGGGTTTTTAATCTATATCTGGATAATTCCCTTGCCACTGCACTTCCTGTAACACCTGCCCCGATTATAATAACATCATACATTTTTTTCTCTCCCTTCTTATCTTCGCCGCAGTGCGATCCTGCCCGGAGGGCTTTTTGTGGTATAGGAAATCCAAAGGAATTTCCTATACCACAAAAAAGAGACATCGCAAAACACACATGAAGTTTTTCATGCTGCGTTCGCTTTGTCTCTTGTCTCCAGCGTATTTATTCTTTTTACATAAACCACACAGTTTGGTTGGTAGTGGATATAGAAACCGCCCCGGCTCCCAGCGCTGCCATAATATCCTCTTTGTCTGATATCAGCCCACCTGCAATTACAGGTATACGGCTCTGACTACAGATTTTTTTTATAACTTTTGGCATGACGCCCGGAAGTATTTCAATCATATCCGGATGCACACTTTCCGTCTGCCGTTTAATATTCTCAAAGGCTATGGAATCAATAACGAAAAACCGCATGATTGCAAACAGCCCCTCTTCTCTGGTTTCTCTAATCACTGCAGGTCTGGTGGAAATAATCCCGTCTGCATGTGTGACAGACTTTATGTATGTCACAGCAATTTCCTTACTGCTGAGCCCGGCAATCAAGTCTATGTGAATGATCACGGTCTTTCCAGCTTTTTTCAGCGTACTTACAATTCCGCTGATACTGCATATATCACCATACAGTACAAATACAATCTGAATATCCGAATCCAGACATTTCTTCAGCCCGTCATCATCTTTAATGGCTGCAATCACGGGACAATCTTCAAATTTTTCCAACATTTTATGATTCATAATTTTTTCCTTCTGTGTCATTACCTGTTGTCATAAAAAGACAAGACCAAAAGACTGTCTATGCAGCCTTTGTTCTTGTCTCTCGCCCTTTTTTTATTATACTACACGATTTTTCCGGTTGCAAGAAATATCTCTTCTTAGAACTATTGATTTTTTAACTCCAGTCTTATTTAAATACAAAGCTTAGCATTTTTTAATATTATCCCGCTACAAAAATCACATATTTTTCTTCAGCAAGCTTCTCTATAAGACTTATCTTATCATATTTCGCAGGAAATAATAATTCTAATTCCAGTTTTGTACTCTCTTCGTTATTTTTACTTAATTTTATTGATGCGATGCCTATATTTTCTTCCGAAATATATTCTTCTATTAAATATACTCCTTCCATAGACCCTTTTAACTGTAATTTAATCTTTGAAGAATATGGCTCATCAGCAAATAAACCTATATTATGTAAGAGAATCTGCATTAAAATGAGTAAACCTCCGCTCATAACGGCAATAAAATATTGTCCTGCGCCAATACTCATTCCAATTCCTGCTGTTGCCCAAAGTCCTGCGGCTGTGGTAAGTCCGCTTACTGAATTATTATTTCTCACAACAATAATTCCTGCTCCTAAAAAACCAATACCGCTTACAATCTGGGCTGCAATCCTAGCACCATCAAAATTATTAATGTCTAAAAAACCATATTTAGAAACAATCATCATAAGTGCTGCTCCAAATGCTACAACTGCATGCGTCCTAACACCTGCTATTTTATTTCTGTTTCGCCTTTCAAACCCGATTAAAATGCCTAAAATACAGGCAATCAGTATTCTTACAAGCAGTTCCCATTGCCACGAAAGCTGTTCAATAGCCATAATTATTCCGTTCATTTTTCTCCATCATCTAAAATTCTATGCTATATCCATCATACGCTGCACAAAATCCATATTTTTCCACTTCTTTCTCAATATCTTCGTGCAACATTCCTCCATTATGCGAAAAATGTGTAATAACGTATTTTGTATTTTTCGTTACACATCCCATATTTTTTAGTCGTTCGACAACCTCTACATTATCTTCTATCCCCATATGATTAGTTCCTTCTTTATATTTTTGCATGGTACAGTCCATACTCACCAAATCAAATTGAAAATCCTTGATGAATTCCCATGTTTCTTCTGGAAAATATCCGGTATCATTAGCATATAATAAAGTTTTATCACCGTTTTTAATAATATAGATATAACAGTTTTCACTTCTGTTATGTAATGCTTTGAGAGGTATAATTTCATATCCTTGTACTGCATATATACAGAACTCTTGTATTTGATGATACTTTATCTGAGCTCTTTCTGTCATGACTTCGCCTACAAATTTTTGAGTTTCTTTTAGTCTTTCATAAATCTTATCATTTCCATATATATCTAAGATTCCATCTATATTACCAGCAAATCCCTCTCCACGGAACATTAAATCTTCAGGATACCAGTGATCCTGATGTGAGTGTGTTACAATTAATGTTTTAATAGAAGGTATCTTCAAATCGTATTGTAACATATGTGCATAAGTATCTGGCGGAAAATCAATTAAAATCTTGTCATCAATCAGTGCCTGTGACCGCGTTCTTATGTTTTTTCCTTTTATAGTAGAAGCTTTCTTACATATATCACAATTACAAAAAATACCAGGCCAACCTTCTGCCGCTGCTGTCCCTAAATATTGAATTTTCATATTTTTCCCTCCTTTAACTCTTTACTGCGCCTGCAGTGAGCCCCCCAATAATAGCTTTTTGCATAAAACAATAAAAAACTACAAGTGGTAGCATTGATAGTGTAAACGTTGCAAATGTCAAACTATAATTAATAGAATATTCTGTCTGGAAGTTATACTGAAATAATGTTAGAGTCCAGTTTTCCCATGTTTTATTCAAAGTAATAAGTGGAAGCATGAAATCATTCCATATCCACAATCCCTGTTTTATTAATACTGTTGCCAGCATTGGTTTTAATAACGGAAACACTATAGAACGATATGTTAAAAAAGTTCCTGCTCCATCTATTTGTGCCGCTTCTTCCATATCTATCGGTATTGCCCCCATATACCCGACAAACAAAAACACACTTTCACAAGTGGAACTGGATATACATAGTATCGCTAATCCCGTAGGGTTCATCATCTCCAAACCACTCAACATTTTAACTAACGGCATCATTTTAACCTGAAAAGGTATAAAAATACCAAGAAGTAAAAATGCATATATGTATCTATACCATTTACTCTCCGGCATTTTTCTGGCAACTGCATAACTCATTGCTGGCATAATAATTACATTCCCTGCTAATACAATAGCTGTTATGTAAATCGTGTTAAATAGTGCCCTATAATATCTCTCACTACTTAAAATTTCTTTAAAGCTTTCCAGATACAATGGTATCGGCAATGAAAAGAAACTTTGAGCACTTTGCTCATTTGATTTTAAAGAAGTGACTACCGTAACATACAATGGAAGTAATATTAATAAAACACCACCAATTAGCAAGATATATGTAACAGCGTTATGTTGTTTATTCTTCTTTGTCATATATTACACCGCCTTCTTTTTGTTAGTAAAATAAATCTGAATAGCTGAAATCAATGCTACCAAAACGCCCATTACAATAGCTTCTGCAATGCTGTATGCATATTTGTTCTGCGTAAATCCATGCGCATAAATCAACATTGCCACACTTTTAGTTGCATTTCCAGGTCCACCTTCTGTCATTGATATAATGTAATCAAAAATCATTAATCCACTTTTTAGTGTAAGCACGAATACTACGCTAACAACTGGAAGAATAAACGGAAGTGTAATATATTTAAATTTTTCCCATGCTGATGCACCATCTAAAGTTGCAACTTCATATAAATCTGCAGGTACACTTTGTAAGCTTGCTAAAAATAGTAAGGTTGGAATTGCAAGACCTTGCCATAAGTTAACTATTAAAATTGTCCACATTGCTAAATTTTTATCAGCAAGAGGATTTTGACTTAATACTTCTATATGCAAAGCCTTTCCTATTTCTGGTATAATATAATAACAAATTTGATTGAATATCAATCCTACTGTTAAAAGACTCAATATAGCCGGAATAAAGTAAATTGCCCTAAAAAACGAGCGGCCTTTTATTTTCCTATTTAAAAGCAAAGCTATGATAATACCAAGCACAATTGTAAATATAATTAATAAAGCCGTATATTTAAGAGTAAATGTGAGTGAATCAATAAACTGATTTGTTCTGAATATCTTTTTATAATTCTCTATCCCAATAATATTATATTTTCTACTTATTCCATTCCAGTCTGTAAGGCTATAATAAACCCCCATTAATACCGGTGTAATAAAAAAGAAACTATATAATAAAAAGCCTGGTATCGTAAATAATAAAAATACAATATTTCTTTCCTTATGCGCTTTTTGTTTTTTTAACATTGCGAGCCTCCTTTAAGAAATGGAGTGTTACAAAATAATTTTTGTAACACTCCCATATCATTGTTTATTCATTATCACTATATATCGTGACAATGGCATCCTGAGCTCCTTCAAAAAATGCTTCTTTATCTCCATCACCTAAATACTGCTGACAATATGGCCTAATTTCTTCTCTTAAACCGTCTGGCCAGAAATTAACTGCTGTAAGGAAGATATTACCTGAATCTACAGCTGTTTTCATATCTTTATGTTGTTCAACATTATACTCTACACCTTCAATCAAACTCACATTACCATCCACATCACAGTACATCTGAGCAATATCCGTTTGTGTCATATACTCAAGAAATTTTAAACCGATTTCTTTATTTTTACATGTTGAAGAAATACTAAAGGATGTATCGATATTGATTGGAACTTTTGTTTCCCCTCCCGTAGGATTTGGAAAAGTAATTAATTTTACATTTGCATCCGGATTATTTTCTTTTACAGTAGATAACATCCATGTACCACTGAACATAAATGCTGCTTTTCCATTACTAAAGTCAGCAACGGCTATATCATAATCCATACCCATATGATCTTCATTTGTGTATTCTAATAATTCTGTATTGTACTCAACCCACGCATTTAATGTCGGAGAATCTTTTGCTTCCATTTCCCCATCAGCTATTTTCTTAAACTCACTGTAAGAATCATTATTAATAACACCTACTGTACGTTCAAATCTCTGTGCTACATTTCCTACATCCTTATTAGGCATAAGGAATGCTGTAACTCCCTTATCTTTTAAAGTTTTACAATCAGCAATTAATTCATCCCATGTAGAAGGCGCTTCTGTAATTCCATTTGCCTCCAACACATCCATATTTACATAGATTCCATATGTGCTAACTGACATTGGCACAGCATAGTATTTATCATCGCAAGCAGACATTTTAAGTGTATCACTGTTAACTTTACTTAAAAATTCCTGATCTGTAATTTCTTCAATATATCCCTCTCTAAATATATTCTTGTATAAATCTTCCGCCGGAAATGTATTTAAAATATCTGGTACATCGTCACTGGCTAATCTTGTCTGCAAAACAGTACGTCCGTCTGAAGATGATGTTACATTTATCTTTACTCCAGGGTTTTCTTCGCAGAATTTTGCAGCTATTTGTTCCATTATTTCTGCAGTTTCGGGTTTCGACATAAACAATTCTAACTCTGTTGTTTCGCTTTCTTCTGTTGTTGTCTCAGATGATGATTCTGTTTCTGTTGCTGTTGCTTTTCCATCCCCCTTTTCTGCACCACATGCAGCCATCGTACTTACCATAGACAGTGCAATCATCCATGCTCCAATTTTTTTCAGTATCATATTACCTTCTCCTCTCTTTTGCCCAAAAAGAAAAGGCATACATACTAAGACATATTTGTCTTGTTATGTCTGCCTTATTCTCTCGCTCATTGGCATTTATTTATTTTTCATAACTAAATTATATATTCCAATTCTTATTTTGTCAAGTTTTTTTATTTATTTATTTTCTGCATATGTTCACATGTTATTTTTGTTGTATTTATTTTTTTATCTCTTTCTTTTTTGTATATTTTCACTTTTTTACAACCTCTTCCCGTCTTTAGGATTTAGCACCACATTTTTTTGAGAGCTAATCTAATATCCCTTATCACGATTCATGTCTGGAAAAAGCATGTGTAAAAGAAACACGTCATGAATTGGATACAGATTTTACCGTTAATGTCATTGCACATGAACTTGTTCTTGCGAAGGACTGTCCTATGCACGGTGGTGATAAGCAGGGAACATTTCCGAAGGATATCAAAGCAACTGTGCAGTATGGAAAAAATCTACAGGCTCTTGTTGTAGCACTTAATACCGTTGGTGCTGTCAGCGTAAACCGTACTCATGAAATTCTTAGCAGTGTATTTAATATTCCACTGGCTACCGGAACCATCAAGAACATGGTGACCCGATGTGCAGGTCTTCTTTCTGATACTTATGAGAAAATCAGAAAGCGCATGATAGCACTTGGTCTCATTCATTGTGATGAAACTGGAACCAGAGTTGACGGCAAAACATGGTGGGTTCACAATGCCTCAGATGCTCTATTTACATTCCTTAGCATCAACCCAAAGCGTGGCTGGCTTGGTATGAATGATGCCGGAATCCTTCCGAAATTTCATGGAATCACGGTGCATGACTGCTGGGGTTCCTATTGGAAGTACTCAGACTGCCTTCATGCTATCTGCTGCGCCCATTTACTGCGTGAACTGAATGGCATGGAAGAAAACCATCCGGAACAAACCTGGGTAAAGGAGTTCAAAAACCTTCTTCTTGAAATGAAGAAAGTGAAGGATAAAGCTGTAGCACAGGAAAAAGAAGCTGTCAGCTATTATTATCTTCATAAATTTGATAAACGGTATGATGAAATCATCCAGCAAGCTTATGAAGAGAATCCATTACCGGAATCCACAAGTAAAAAGCGTGGTCGTAAGAAAAAGACCAAGGTATTAAATTTAGTCGGTAGGCTAGAGAATTACACGGAGTCAGTCTGCCTATTTATAAAGAATCTCAGTGTTCCGGTTGATAACAACCAGGCTGAGCGAGACCTCAGAATGATAAAAGTAAAAACTAAAGTGTCCGGTTGTTTTCGGAGTGAAGAGGGAGCACAGGAATATCTTACAATCATGAGCTATATCGGGACTGCTCATAAGCATGGAATTAATGCCTATACAGCAATCCGTGAAGCTCTATCTGGGAACCCTGATATCATTTTCAACTAAGTGGGTTCTGAACAGTTACAACTAAAGCTTAATAAATCTTAAATGTCAGAACTTCATCTCCAGATGAACTGGAGTAAATACATTATTTTCTGAATTATTATAATCTCATAATAAAAAGAACCCCGTACAGTAATCTCATTTTAATGAGACGTAATTACCTGTACAGGGTTCTTCATCACTTTTTTTTAATTTTTCTTAACAAGAAACTCATAAATTTTTGCAAATGGAATCTGATTTTCTCTGCTCAGCTGTGCAACACTTTCATATTCTGGATACGTCTGTTCCTTTCCATTCAGGTTACACACTTTCACTTGTGCTTCTCCCCATGGTGTCTGCACTGCACGTTGCTCTCTCTGCAAGATAGCACGTTCCATTTTTGTGTAACGAATTCCAATAGTTGTAGTCTCTTCAAAGATAATGTTCTGGAGATTTTTCATATCTTCTTCTTTACAGATTACATTTAATACCCAGGCCGGTCTGTTCTTTTTCATAAAAACAGGTACATAATGTACATCTCTGGCACCTGCTTTCATCAGACGCTCCATCACAAATCCAAGGACTTCACCGCTGCAGTCATCAATGTTTGTCTCCATCTTGATGATCGTATCTTTGGTTTCCTGATTTTCAGCTTTCGGATTATTTCTGATTTCCGTTTTTTTGAATTCTTCTGTCTGAGCCTTTGCTTTATCTCTTCCTTTAGCCTGCTCTGTGCTTTCTGATATGATCATTGCTCTTAAGATTCCCGGGCATTCATACTGGCGTTTACCTGCACCGATTCCAATTTTCTGGATCTCGAATGTTTCCGGAAGTTTGTCTTTTGTTTTCACTGCTGCCACAATTGCCGCACCAGTAGGGGTTACAAGTTCGCCCTCTACTTCTGTCATTTTGAGATGTAAATGGTTTGCACTTACCACATTCGCAACTGCCGGAACAGGAATCGGCAGTATTCCATGCTGACAACGGACAGTTCCGCGTCCTTCGCAGAGAACAGGAACGATTACATCTGTAATGTCCAGATTGTCCAGGCAGACTGCCGTGGATACGATATCTACGATGGAATCTACTGCTCCAACTTCATGAAAATGTACCTGATCTACCGGTACATTGTGAGCCTTACTCTCTGCTTCTGCCAGAATTCCGAAGATTTTTAATGCAATTTTCTTTGCATTCTCTGTCATTGCGCCGTGTTCGATGATATGAGTGATTTCCTTCATGCCGCGGTGCTCATGATGGTGATGGCCGTGTGCAGATTCTGCTGCATAACTGTGGGTATGTTCATGGTGATGACCATGCAGATATTCCATATCATGGTCATGATTCTCATGTGCCTTATCCAGCACAACATCGAAATCACAGGCATCAATTCCTGATTTCACCACTCTGCTGATCTTCGTCCGGAATCCTGACACCGAAAGACTTTTCAGTACATTGTCAAGAACTGTCTGGTCAGCGCCCAGATCAAGAAGTGCGGCTACTGTCATATCACCGCTGATTCCGGAATAGCATTCCAGATATAATGTTTTTCCCATAATTATAAGTTCCTCCAGCTCCTCTGTTACCGTTTACTTTCTTTCCGGTAACATTCGCTTATCTATTTTCAGTTCCTATTTTCCTTTTTCTGCAGGAAGATTTCCTTTTTCATCTGCACCTGCCGCCAGACGATTGATCTGTGTTGCCAGATAACCGGCACCGTAACCATTATCAATATTCACCACTGCAATTCCATTTGCGCAGGAATTGATCATAGTAAGAAGCGCAGAAAGACCATGCATACTTGCACCATAACCCACAGAAGTCGGTACTGCAATTACCGGTCTGCTCACCAGACCGCCCATCACACTGGCAAGAGCTCCCTCCATTCCCGCAACTGCAATTACACAGTTCGCACTCTGGATCGTCTCCAGTCTGGAAAATAAACGATGCATTCCGCTGACTCCCACATCATAAATCCGTTCAACATTTGTGCCAAAATATTCCGCTGTCTGTGCAGCTTCCTCAGCAACCGGGATATCTGCAGTTCCTGCTGAACACACCGCAATCTTACCAATACGCTTCTTATCTTTCTTCTCAACCTTTAAGATGCGTGAGATCGAATCATATTCCACTTCCGGAAACTTCTCCTTCACCAGTTCATACTGATGTTGGGAAGCTCTGGTTCCGAATACCTCACCGTCTTCTCTGTATAATCTTTCAAAAATATTCAGCAGATGTTCATCTGCCTTATTACTGCAGTAGATTACTTCTGCGAAACCGGTTCTTGCCTTGCGGCTTGTATCCAGCTTCGCATACCCCATTTCTTCATAACTTTCTTTCTTAAGGATTCTCTCTGCCTCTTCCACAGATACAGAACCACTTTTTACACTTTCAAGAATCTCCTGTAAGGTCATGTATCCCTCCTTTTAGAACACCACCTGCACCAGAAACATATAGACAGCCGTTCCCGCTATAATACTGAGCAGTGTATTTCTCTTCCACAAATGCAGCAAAACAACCAGTACACACGCAATCAGTTCCGGAAGTCCATGAGGCGCTGTGATCAGGTTCACATTTTTCAGGCAGTAAACCACCAGCATTCCCATGATCGCATAAGGCAGTACATCTGCCAGATAATCAATCACCACAGGTCTCTTTTTGTCTCCGCCAAAAACAGCAAATGGAAAGAACCGGATCAGCATTGTTACAATAGCAGCTACAGCAATCACACCTGCCGCATGAATATCAAACATGTTCCACTTCTCCCTTCCCTGCCGCTTCCTCCAAACCTTTTCTGAATTTTCTCATCAGAAGCAATATTACCGTAATACTGATCATCGCCGGAATAACAAAATTCCCGGCACCAAAAATCAGCAGACACACTATTGATGCTGCAACCCCGGTGATCGCACTTGCATGATTCTTTGTGCTCTTCCACTGTTCCACAAACACTACCAGAAACAGTGCTGTCATCGAAAAATCAATTCCGGCTGTATTAAAGCTCAGTACACTTCCAACCACAGACCCGATCACGCTTCCAATCACCCAGTAAAACTGATTAAATAAGGACACCAGAAAATAATATTTATTCCTGTCAACCCCTTCCGGAATTTTCCCGCTGCATACAAGTGAATAAGTCTCATCAGTCAATGCAAAAATTAGATATGGTTTATACTTTCCCGTATTCTTATATTTATCCAGCATGGAAATTCCATAAAACAAATGTCTCGCATTCACCATCAGCGTCATCAGCGCAATTGCGATCAAAGATGCCCCGCCAGTGATTAAATTTATGGCAACATACTGCATAGATCCCGCATAAATAAACACGCTCATGGCAATGGCCCAGAGCACACCGTACCCCTTCGATTCCAGAAGAACACCAAATCCCATGCCAAGCACAATATATCCCGCCATGATCGGGACAGACTGTTTAAATGCATATTTTGCCGTCATCATTCTTTGTCCTTATCAGCGCCCTTATTTCCACGCTGATCATAGTCATCCAGGAAATTATAATATTCTCCATCTTTATGATATCCCATAACAGTACGAAGATTAATATCCCTCACACTGTTAAAGATATTCGTTTCGATCACACTGCTGGTATTTCTGAACTGCGCAACCAGCTCTTTCATCTCATCACGCTTGGAACCACGTCCACCACCACAGCTTACACAATTCTCGGTGAAACGGCATGCACACTGAATAAAATGCAGCCCATTGGTATCTCTCCATGCCTTGATCGCAGATTCCTTAATCAGATACATAGGACGGATCAGTTCCATTCCCTCAAAGTTCTGACTGTGCAGCTTCGGCATCATAGTCTCCACCTTACCACTGTACAGCATACCCATGAGAATCGTCTCGATCACATCATCAAAATGATGTCCCAGTGCAATCTTATTACATCCCAGCTCCTTGGCATGAGAATACAGATAACCACGTCTCATTCTCGCACACAGATAGCAGGGATTATTCTCAATTTCTGCCACTGTATCAAAAATATCACTCTCAAAAACTGTAAGAGGAATCCCCAGAAGCTCTGCATTATCCTGAATAATCTTCCAGTTATCCGCATTATATCCCGGATTCATTACCAAAAACACCAGTTCAAAATGAATCTTTCCATGACGCTTCAGCTCCTGAAGCAGTTTCGCCATCAGCATAGAATCCTTACCACCTGAAATACAGACAGCAATCTTATCCCCCTCCTGGATCAGCTGATACTCATTCAAAGCCTTGGTAAACGGTCTCCAGACCGTCTTTCTGAACGTCTTGATAATACTGTGCTCAATCTCTTTCGTTTTCAGTTCCTTCTGCTCCTTAGCATCATTCTCCATAAAACGACCCAGAGAAAGTCTCAGATACGCACGATATCCCCCTTCAATATTCACAGCCTCATACCCTGCATCACTCAACTTTTCCACACAATCCCGGCTCCTGTCCCCCGTATGACAGAGAACATACACAGTCTTCTCCCTGTCCACAGACTCCATTCTTTCCTCAAACTCATCCAGCGGAATATTCACCGCCCCTGGAAAAGACCCCCTGCTATACTGATCCGCCGGCCGCACATCCACGATCGTAATCTTAGAAGAATCAATCTTCTCCAGCTCTTCCACACTAATTGTATTCATATATAACCTGCCTTTATCTATTAAAATCAATCACTTACATCTGATGAATCACCCTGTATTTCCGCCCAATTCACCAGCCATCATTATACTTTGAAACCCCATGATAGTCAACATATTCCCTCGCCGTTGACTCCTTTCTCACAGCCAAACGTTACTGTTCACTCCCAATGTCATTAACTTAAGCAATTTGCCAATACTGCATTGATGAAAATATCAGCAGAAGGATTTGATTATGATAAAAAAGGGGATATTGAGGGATTAAAATATAATGTCTTATTGAAATTTAGGTATAACAAAAAGACAAAATCAATATTTAACATTGAAATTTGTCTGAAGATGAAATATAGTAATATATGAGTTAATGCTAATGTCTATAACAAAAACTCATCGGAAGTTTAAACCTATGCTGGCGGGCAAAGGTTCTTCCAGGTCTGATCGGCTCAATATTTTGAGCGATCAGACTTTCTACATTTATCTTTGTTATCCCATCGTGAATCCTTAAGAAATCCCTGCATGTTTTAAGTGCAGATGAATAATTCGCCTGATATTCATAAGCACGATTTTCCCGATCAATAGTTACATTTATGATTATGCTGGAACTGAAATTATATAGAATAACCCTTGCCCATACTTCCTGCACAATATAATCATATTTTTTTGAATGAAACGCTTTCAGACACAGGGAATATTTTAAATCCCGGAAAGAGTTTTCCTCCTGCCATCTCAGATGATAAAGAGCTTTGAAATCTTCGGCTTTAAACTCTTCTCTTGGAAGATTAGTAGCAATGTTTTCATAAGAACCATCATCAAGCTGTACGCGTAACAAACGTAAAGCAAGGTCGTATTCCGTTCTTTGATCATTGAGATAATCCATCGGAGCATTCTGATAAACATATCGGTATGAAGAGAATAGTTCAGGTCTGGAATATTTGCTTACAGCTTTTGACCTCGTCAGTATAAGAGAGATATCTTCATCAAAAGCCGGCAGGGTATCAACCGGATATCCCATCATTCCGGAGGCTCTTTTATCGTTACATCGGATAAGGAAGTATTGCCCTTTTTCGATCACATGTGCAAAATTATTGTAAGAAGTATAACCCCTGTCTCCAAAGAAAATAATCTTGGAATATTCAGAGATATCGGCAGAATCAACCAGGGAACAAAAAGCAGAATACTCATTCCGTTTTCGAGCAGGCTGGACTAAAATATCGGTAAAACGCCTGTCAAGTAAAGAAAACATAGCGTTGATATGAATCTGGTTAAATCCTCTGGCAGATTTACTATTTGGTTCAAAATAGGTATCTTTGTCTTCAGGATTGAGGAAGATATCAGAGGAAGAACCATCGCAGGCCAAGAATTCATATTTACCGTTATATAGTTTTTTAGGAAGTTTCCTGTTAAAAGCAAGAAGAAGATTCCGAAAAGCATCTTCCCTAATTTTTTTACGCTGTCTGTAAAAAGCCGCTTTGGAAGGTGCATCGATAGTACGTCCGAAAAAACGGTACAGTTCTTCCTTAATACAGTCAGCTTCCATAGTCAGAAACATCAGAATATAATCTTTAAAACCAAGTTTTCTGTTTCTGATAAAATCCACTCCGGGTTTGACAGCATATTTTTCCGGGGTTTTGGAAAGATCATTGATAGCAGCAAGTAAAATAGCTTTAATAGAATCTGAATAGTTCATAAATAAATACTCCTTTGATTAAGTAATTAAGATTAACAGTACTAATCAAAGGGCGTTATTACTGATTGATCAGTAATAACGCCGCATATTAAGGAGTATTTGTCAAGTAATATTTTAGGAAATATCAAGTAGGTATCAAAGTGATTATTGTCTATTTAAAAGCAACAATCTCTTAAGTTAATGACATTGGTTCACTCCGTTCACAGTAACGAATAATTTTCCAAACACCTTTTAACCTCATTATATACGATTCATTTTTTCAGACAACCTTCTCAGATATATAAAATTAAAACCTCCCGGTTGAAATTTCTTTCTTATTATCGCAGACACAAAAGGAACAGAGCCAATGCCCTGTTCCTCTTTTATTATTTATAAACTTTTACACCAAAGGACTCATGAATGATAGTACGAGCCTCTTCAATGGTTTTAAACTCTTCTGCTTTCAGCATCTGTGCTGTGATATTTCCGATTGCAGTTGCCTCTCCGGGACCTGCATGGATTTCTTTCTTTGTTGCCTTTGCAGTCAGCTCATTGAGATATCCTGCGTTGGAACCGCCGCCCACGATATGAATACGGCTGTAAGTTCTGCCTGTCATCTCTTCCAGCTCTTTTGCTGTCTTTGCATAGCATTCTGCAAGACTTGTGTAGATAACCGTTGCAATCTCTCCCAGAGTTTCCGGAACCTTCTGTCCTGTTCTGCGGCAGTAATCCTTAACTTCCTCTGTCATATTGTCAGGAGAAAGGAAACACTCATCATTTGCGTCTACTCTTGACGGGAAATCCTTTGCTTCCTCTGCCATTGCGCAGATTTCTGCGAAACTATATGCATCATTTACTTCATGACGCACAGACTGAATCATCCAGAGTCCCATGATATTCTTCAGGTAACGGAAACGGCCTGCATAACCGCCTTCATTTGTGAAGTTCATCTCACAGCTCTTCTCAGAACAGTCAGCTTCTTTTCTCTCAATTCCCATCAGTGACCATGTTCCTGAACTGATGTAAATAAAGTCATCATCATTTGCAGGAACTGCCAGTACAGCGGATCCTGTATCATGTGTTGCAGGTGCAACTACTTCCAGATCAAATCCCACTTCTTCCCTGATCTTATCTGACAGATGTCCGATGCCTGTTCCGGGCATGATCAGCTTCTGGAACATTTTTCTCGGATAACCGAGCATATCGATCAGTTCATAATCCCAGTCCTTAGTGATCGGGCTTACAAGCTGTCCTGTCGTAGCTTCTGTGTACTCACAGGTTTTCAGACCTGTAAGAAGGAAATGGAAGTAATCCGGCACATGAAGAAGTGTCTCTGCCTGTTCCAGATATTCCGGATGTTTCTTTTTCACTGCCATCAGCTGATAGATCGTATTATAATCAGCTTTCTGGATACCTGTTCTTGCATAAAGGTCTTTCAGGGAAATCGCCTTATAAACTTCTTTGTCCATTCCTTCTGTACGGTGGTCACGATATCCTACCGTATTTCCAAGAACTTTATCATCCTTGTCCAGAAGTACGAAGTCAACGCCCCATGTATCCACGCCCATACTTACCGGAATCTTGCCGATTTCTTTACATTTCTTCAGACCATTTACTACCTCTTTAAAAAGACGGTCAAATTCCCAGCAGAGTTCTCCGTCTTTCTTTACCATTCCATTCTCAAAACGATAAATTTCTTCCAGAACCATTTTTCCGTTTTCCATATGTCCAATGATGTGACGTCCGCTGGATGCTCCGATATCTACTGCTAAATAATATGCTGCCATTGCAAAACCTCCTCAATATATGAATTTATACGCTCTTCATATCTGATGATTTCATTTTATCTCAACTTACTCTCCAAAATAAGAACCTTGTTTGTCTGAAAAAGTGTCCTTATTTGCTATTTTGAAATCTATCATCGAAATAAGTATCTTTACAACTTAGTAAAATCATCATTTCCAAGCACTGTTTTATTATTTGAACAACAACGCCGCACTTGCCATGCGGCAGTGCGGCGTCTGTATTTGTATTAATAATTAATACTTAATTCTAAGGATTCATTTCCTCTCGATATTTACTTATCGATTAGTCATAAAGGTTAGGAGCGATTTCTTCGTCATCCATGTTTGTGGAATCATACCAGTAACCATCTGTAGGAACATCTTCAAGTTCCTGTCCGTTAGCTGCTGCTGTCAGAGCATAGATTGCATAGTAGCCCATCATCAGAGGAGACTGTGTAACAGCACCTGTGAATGTTCCATCCTGAACTGCTGCTTTGATGATAGAACCAGCATCAAAACCAACACCAATAACATCGCCGTTAGCCGGGTCAGATCCAAGAACGTTCAAGTTAGCGTTAGCTGCGAGAACACCTTCTGCGGATACCTGGTTGGAACCGAAGATAGCGATGCAGTTTTCCTGGGAAAGGATAGCCTGAGCTTCTGTGGAGCAGAGCTCTACAGTTGTCTGTGCAGGTACAGCAACCTGGATAACAACGTCTGCGTCAGCTTCTTCTGCGTCAGCACCTTCTGCTGCGTTTACATAGAACTCATTACCTTTAACTGCTACAGTTTTGCCATCAGCCTGAAGGAGTTCTGTCATTTTGTTGATAAATCCTAAACCACGCTGCTGAATGTTCTGAGCTGTTGCATCCTGATTAACTTCACCGATGATAACCTGTCCTTCTGCATTAGCTACAACATCTTTGATAGTTTCATACATATGCTCAGCTGCTACAGATCCGGCCTGTGCATTATCTGTACAAACCTCACAAACTACAGATCCTTCCGGAGCATCAGCAACACCTGTATCAAATGTTACTACCGGGATTCCTTTATCTGCACACTCCTGAAGTGCATCAAGAACGGAAGATGTATCGCAGGCTGCAAGTCCTAAACCTGCCGGATTGGAAGCGATTGCTGTATTGATCATGTTAACCTGGTCAGCGATATCAGATTCACTGTTTGGTCCCTGCGCTTTATAAGTAACACCAAGTTCTTCTGAAGCTTTCTTCATACCTTCCTGAGCTGCATCCCAGTATGTAGACTGGAAAGATTTAACCATCATCGGGAAATCATAAGCTTCGTTAGCTTTCAGATCTTTGAACTGTTCCGGCATATCAGCTGCCATAACGCTTGATGCGGACATTCCTGCTACCATTGCTGCACACATAACTAATGCGATCACTTTTTTTGCTTTCATTTAAAATTTCCTCCTTTTAAATATACATTTAATATAGTTTTTTTGTAACTGTTTTGCAGTTCCTTTTCCACATGGCATCGAACAGTTACACTTTTATAATGATACCCCGTAGGCTTCCTCTCTCGTTCCGCCTTCCCCAAAATACACATATGACAATACTGTCGCCGAACATCCCCGGGAAGCCCTCCGTTGTTTCATATCTTATTTTGCTGCTGCTTTCTTTTCTTTCATGATATCGATCAGTACTGCGATGATAAGAACCGCACCTGTAATGATCTGCTGCCAGTTTGCCTGCAGTCCGATATATGGAAGACCGGTTTTCAGAAGCATGATAACGAAGATACCTGCTAATGTACCGATTACTGATCCATAACCACCTGTTGCTGCAACACCACCTACGAATACGCCACCGATGGCATCCATTTCAAGTCCTGCACCGGTACCAGGCTGTACAGTTGGTGTAACTGCTGCATATGCGATAGCTGCAAGACCTGTGAAGAGTCCGCATACTACATATACCATAACATGATAGAATTTAACGTTGATTCCTGAAAGAGCTGCTGCTTCTTTATTGGAACCGATTGCAATCGTATAACGACCGAATTTTGTATGATTCAGAACATATTCCATTACAAGGACCAGAATGATCATCCATAAGAAACCGATAGGATAACGGGAAGCACTTCTTCCTGTTCCAACCGTAATCTTAAAGATTGAATGGAACCATCCGCCCTCCTGTGTAAGTCCCGGCCAAGGAGTGGCACTGCACAGGGATCCTGCACCTCGGGTAATCATACATGTACAAAGTGTTGCAAGGAATGGCGGCAGATTCATAACACCGATCAGCACACCATTTGCTGCTCCTACAATGACTCCAAGTACAAGACAAAGTAACATTGCAAGTACAACAGGAAGATTATTATTTCTTACCAGAGATCCTGCGATCAATGCGTAACATACCATACCGGTTCCGATTGACAGGTCTACACCTCCTGTAATAAGAGGGAATGTAACACCGATTGCCATCAGAAGATCATAGTATGAGAAATCCAGCATACTCAGGATTGTGGTATACTGTCTGAACTCCCTGCTCTTAAAGGAGAAAATTGCAAACAGTACAATAATAACCAGTAATACAATAAATCTCTGATCACTTAAAATACTTTTTTTCTTCTTAGTCATGACTTTCCTCCTTAATCGATATTCCGTGTTGCCTGATTCATAATGTGTTCCTGTGTAGCTTCGGAAATATCAATATTTCCTGTAATCTTACCTTCACACATAACGATAATACGGTCACTCATACGGAGAACTTCTGTCATTTCAGAAGAAATCATGATAATAGATTTACCTTCTGCAGCCAGTCTGTTCATTAACTTGTAAATTTCATTCTTGGCACCAACGTCGATACCTCTGGTCGGCTCATCGAAAATAAGGATCTCACTGTCTCGTGTCAGCCATTTTGCGATAACGACCTTCTGCTGGTTACCACCGGAAAGATTGACTACCAACTGTTCGCAGCTTGGAGTCTTGGTTGCCAGTTCCTTAACATATTTTTCTGAAACTTCTTTTTCTTTTGACTTATTAATAAAGATACCACTGGTAAATTCTTCCATGGTTGCCAGCGTAGTATTCTCTGTTACAGATTTCTGTACAACGCAGCCATATCTTCTTCTGTCCTCTGACAGATAACCAATACCATATTTAACTGCATCCTGAGGACTGTTGATAGTTACCTCGCGAAGCTGTCCGTCTTTTCCCCTTATGGATATCTTTCCACTCTGTTTCGGGTCAGCACCAAACAGTGCTCTTGCTGTCTCAGTACGTCCGGCTCCCATCAGTCCTGAGAAACCGAGGATCTCGCCTTTGCGAAGTTCAAAGCTTACATTCTGAACCATCTTACCTGCATTCAGGTTCTCTACCTTAAGAACAACAGGTGCATCCGGTGCAACCATGCTGTGTTCCTTAGGATCTTCATAAATGACACGTCCAACCATCATGTTGATGATGTCTTCTTTTGTACTGTCTGCTGTGATCAGTGTACCTACATAACCACCGTCTCGCATGACTGTTACTCTGTCAGTGATCACCTTGATCTCATCCATACGGTGAGAGATATAAACGATTCCAAGACCTTTCTTTCGAAGATCACGGATGATCTCGAATAAGTCTGCAATCTCTTTCTCAGTCAGAGCTGCTGAAGGCTCATCAAAGATGATAACTTCTGCCTTGTGGGAAATTGCTTTTGCGATCTCACACATCTGCTGTTTTCCAACTGTAAGGTTGTTCATTTTTTCTCTTGGATCGATTTCAATATTCAGTTCCTGAAAGAGTTTTTTGGAATCTTCAATCATTTTCTTATCATCAATGCTGAACCCTTTCTTTGGTTCACGTCCGATGAAAATATTCTGAGCTACGGTAAGATCACCTACCATGTTCAGCTCCTGATGCACGATTACAACACCTGCATCCTGTGCTTCTTTTGTGTTATGAAATTCAGTTTCCTGTCCTTTATAGGTAATAGAACCTGAATCTTTCTGATAAATACCGGTAAGAACCTTCATCAATGTAGACTTTCCGGCACCGTTTTCTCCCATAAGAGCATGTACTTCGCCGCGTTTCACTTCGAAATTAACGTGATCCAGAGCATGAACTCCAGGAAAGGACTTATCAATGTCCTTCATAGTTAAAATAACTTCACCCATTGTTACATCCTCCCTTCCGATCAGTTCTTTCTGCGTCTTGCAGAAACATCGACATAAACTGCTACAATTACGATAAGTCCTGTGATGATCATCTGCTGACCTTTACCAAGACCAAATGCCATGATACCCTGCTGAAGAAGAGAAATGATAAATACACCGATGACTGTACCGCCGATAGAAGCAAGTCCGCCAACCATGGATGTACCACCCATTACACAGCCTGCAATCGCTTCATTGTTGTACTGATCGCCGTATCCAGGCTGAACAGTTGTATAAGCACCAACAAAGAAAATTGCTCCGATTCCTACAAGAACACCGCAGATCACATAAGCAAGCATTCTCCATTTTTTTGTATTAACACCGCTGAGTCTTACTGCTTCGCTGTTAGAACCAAGACAAAGGATATAACGTCCCGGTTTTGTGTTATAAAGAATAATTCCACAGATCACTGCTACTGCCAGGAAAATCACAAGTCCTACAGGGAATCCCTTATAGGAGATAAGATTTCTGAACCATCCGTTTACAGGATCACTGCCCAGCGGCCAGCTGACGGACTGTGTCTTTGTAAATACAGATGCAATACCTTTTGCAATATTCATAGATGCCATGGAAATGATGAATGGCGGAACTGACATGTAAGATACCATCCAGCCATTAAACATACCAAATGCAAATCCGATCAGGATACAGATCAGTATTGCTACTGCACAAGGTACATGATAAGATGTCATGCAGTAACCTGAGATCAGGGCACAGCAGAACATTACAGGTCCGATGGAGAAATCGATTCCTCCGGTGGCAATTACAAATGTTACTCCAAGTGACAGAAAGCCCAGGAAATATACATAGTTCAAAGTAGATTTGATACTGTCACCTACAGGGAACTTACTTCCCAGAACTACTTTGAAGACTACGAACATAAGAACCAGAATACATGCTAACAGGATTCTGTTCAGACCGAGTTTCTTCACAATTGGATTTTGTTTCAACTTTTCCAAGTTTTTCACCCTCCTTACGTTATTTCGTATCTCTCTTTGTTTTCTATATCTTACCTTACCTGTCGGATAATTGTAATGAAATATCTTCCAAAAAAAGGTTAAATATTTCCTTTTTTTCATCCGGAAATATTTAACCTTTTTGCTTCTTTTATCCTTATATTACGCAGTCGTTTCAACGCGTCAGTCAACTAAACGGGAAGATCAGCCGTTCAATATCACTGTTATACATATTCTCCGGCGTAACCAGCTCGCATCCTGAATCAATATTCTTCTCTACTGCATCCCCGTTAAGCATATGAATGGTTTCTTCCACTCCGATATAGCCCATCCGGAATGCTTTCTGCACAATAATTCCCTTATAAACGCCCATTTCCATAAGATTGATGGCCTCCTGGGAACAGTCTACACCGACTACTGCGATCTTATCTTTTGCTCCTGCATCGCTGACCGCTCTTCCCACACCAACTGCAGAATATTCGTTCATTCCCGCAATCAGTTCCAGATCCGGATATTTCCTCATCAGTTCCTGCGCCAGTTCATAAGATTTCTCATAGAGTGAATTACAGTAGACAATATCTACTATGTTATCAGCATAGTCCCCAAGGCCTTCCCTGAATCCCTGTTCTCTCTCCACAGCTGTAGAAACACCTTTTACATGACTGACAATGGCTATCTTTGAATCTTTATCTATTAATTTTCTGGCATACTCTCCTAACATCCTGCCTGCATTCACATTATCTGTGGCAACTGTAAGATCCTGCAATTCTTCTTTTGTATAGGAATCAATATAGGTAATACGGATTCCTTTTTCTTTTGCTTCCTTCAGAAGTTCGTCTGATGCATCCATGCTGGAAGGGGAAAACAGGATTGCATCCGGTTTCTGCTCAATGGCCTTTTTCAGAAGTTTATTCTGTTCTTCTATATTTTCTTCTTTATCCGGAGCCAGGATTTCAAGGTCAGATTCATATTCCTCTGCCGCCATCTTACAGCCGGATATTACTGAGGTCCAGAAATCATTGGTGTTATCCCTGATCTTTGGAATATAAATGAGGGAGCATTTTTTCGTCTGTGTTGCCTCCGGTTTCAGGATTCCGGCAAAAATCACCACTGCTGCCGCCATAAGGATTGCAACTGTTATAATCTCTTTTTTATGACCTTTCATGGGATTCCTCCTGTATTCCGGGAATTACAACAGACGCTGTGGTTCCCTTTCCTTTTTCACTGTGATAGATAATGCCATAATCTTTTCCATAATATAAGACCAGACGCTGCTGCACATTGTACACCCCAACTCCATTGGAACGGTAATTCACCTTATGCTTATCATAAATATGTTTCAGGGTTTCCTCATCCATTCCCACACCATCGTCCGTAATATCGATTACTGCATTCTCACCTTTCATATATCCATGTACTGTCAACAGTCCTTTACTGTCTTTATATTTTAAGCCATGATAAATTGCATTCTCCACGAGCGGCTGCAATACCAGACGAATGATAGGTACCTGTGTAATGGATGGATCTGCCTTTATCTCAAATTCCAGCTTATCCTTGTAGCGCATCTTCTGGATCGTGAGGTAACTTCTGACATATTCAATCTCCTGTCCGACTGTTACAAGCTCATCCTCATTGCTGATACTCTGTCTGAGCAGTCGCGCCAGAGAAGCCGTCATTATCACCACTTCCTCATTCTTCTTTCCTTCAGCCATCCAGATAATAGAATCCAGCGTATTATACAGAAAATGTGGATTGATCTGCGACTGCAGGGCTTTCAGTTCTATTTTTCTCTTCTGCTCCTGCTCCTTTACATTCTGCTCCATTAATTCCCGTATCCTGTGCGTCATCACATTAAAAGATCTGGTAAGACTTCCTATTTCATTGTCGGAAATCACCTCTATATCTTCAATATCAAAATTTCCTTTCTGAACACTTTTCATGGAATCACGAAGCTTCTGGATCGGCAGCGTAATATTTCTGGCAATCAGGCTGGATATCAGAAGAGCAACTATGATCAGCCCCACTGCTACCAGTACATAAATACTCCTTGTCTGTCTGCTGTTTCGTAAAAGTTCAGACATATTCATACATCCCACAATAGTCCATCCTGTGATATCAGAATGGGACAGTGCATAAATTTTCTCGTCATCTCCCTTTCCGACAGTAACAATATCTGATTTTGCATTCATAACAAGTGAAATGTTCTCTGTCTGCAGTTCATTATATAACTGCTGCTGTTGTGGATGATAAACGATATTTCCATTCTGATCAAGAATAAAAACATATCCTTTATCTCCCATGCTGCTCTGTGCACAGAGTTCACTGATCGCACTGTAATTCAGATCCAGAAAAACGACTCCATCATCTGCTTCTGTTCCTGTATAATTGCGGATTCCTCTGCTGAGTGTGATGACCCATGGCCTTTCTCCCTTTATCACATTCTGTACATGAGAAGATGTCAGATTATACCGGTCATATTTTCCGACTGCATCTGCATACCATGGCTGTGTATTAAGGTCTACATATGTATTTCTCACAGATAGTCCATTGTCAAACAGAGATGGCGTATTCTTATCCTCTCTGACAATCCCGATATTTCTGATATCCGCCCTGCCCTTCAGGATCGTTTTAAACTGTTCCACAAGGCGCTGTCTGTATTCACTGTAATTTTCATCCTTTGTGGCTCCATATCCGTTTTCACTGTACAGATATTTATAAGCATCACCGCTTTGCGCGATCACTGACGCAATATTATCCATATAACTGATATACGAATCTATATTCTGATTCAGCTGTTTGATGATCGTCTGTGTATACATGACAGAATTTTCATAAATAGATGAATTCGTATATCTCAGGGATACCACTGTCACAACCAGTACCGCACTTAATACCAGGATCGACACCGCACAGAAAATAGAACTCTGAATACTCTTAAATTTTGAAGAAATCTTCATCGGCGTTTCTCCCTTGCATATTCGGTAGGTGTTTTTCCTGTCATCTTCTTAAATGAAATTCCGAAATAGTGTGGATCTGAAAATCCTACTTTTTCCGCAATCTCATAATTCTTTAGCGTTGTATTCTCCAGGAGTTCCTTCGCCTTCTCCATTCTGATCCTGGTAAGTGATTCGACAAATGTTTCCCCTGTCATCTCCTTAAAAATAGTGCTGAAATAGCTGGTACTGATATTCAGATAAGAACAGATACTGTTCAGACTCAGATCCGGATCCATATAATTTTTCCGGATATAATCCATAGCCATCATTCCCTGCCTCTGGCCGCTGGAACTGTTCAGATCCTGAAGTGATTCAAATACTCCTTCAGCATACTCCTTCACCAATGTCACTGCTTTATCAAAGGTTTTTGCCTGAGAAACTTCTTTCAGAAGCTTCTCTCTCTGAGCAATGATCTTTTCCGGATCATCACTCAGGGACTGGCAGGTATTTCCGATGGCACGTATCACCTGCTGAAGATAAATGCAGGCATAGCTTTTCTCCACCAGTGCCCCTTTGATCTCATGCTCGATCTGCTCCAGGATTTCTGTCACTTTCTGCCTGTTTCCGACCTTTATCTCTTCTGTCAGTGTTTCCAGAGATTTTATAAGATTAATACTGTTGTCCGTTTTCTTTTCTTCCATATCCAAAAGGAGGCTGCCTCCCAGCAGATACCGATAGCCAATGGCTTTCTCAGCAAGCTTATAGGAATAGACCAGTTCCTGAGGTGATCTCACCCAGCTTCCGATTCCTATAGAAGTTTCAATCCCGATCACTTCTTTTACTTTCTGCTGGATTTCCTGACAGATACTATGTATTTTGTCTCCGAATTCTCTGGATCTGCATCCTGTAAATATAATGCATACCCGATTGCTGCCTTCCTGATAAGCAACACCTGCGTTCTCTCTGGTCACAATTTCATTGCTTATATTAAAAAGTACAAAGGACATCAGTGCGCTTTCCTGCTGTTTATGCATATCTACCTGATACATTTCTGAGTAAGTGTCCATATCAAAAACAGCTACTCTGTAGCTCGAACAGTCAAAGCTGATCCCCAGCTTTTTCAGTTCCAGAAGACTTACCTGTACATCTCTTGTACAATTTACAAGAGTCTCCAGTGCTTTCGACCGGATGACATCCACATTCTTGTGATAATCCTTTGAAGTCTGCGACAGGGATTCCATTTTTTTCTGTTCTTTTTTTCTGGAATCCAGCTTTTCTTTCATATTCCGGAGCACTTTTGTCAGTTCCATTGCTGTGACAGGTTTGAGCATATATTCACTTACATTATAACGGATTGCTTTCTTCGCATATTCAAATTCCCCAAAACCGCTGAATATAACAATAAGAATATCCGGATAATTATCATGAAGAAACTCGCTCAGTTCCATACCATCCATATAAGGCATACAGATATCTGTCAATACAACATCCACCTTGTGGCTCTGCACAAATTCCACTGCCTGTCTGCCATTCTCACAATCCCCCACAAGCTCACAGTCCAGGCTTTTCCAGTCAATGTTCTCCCTGATTGCATCCCTGACCAGGATCTCGTCGTCTACCAATAATATTTTGTACATATTAAATTTTATCCCCCATAAGATCAGGCATCATCCCTCTGCCTGATAACCCAAATAAAAATGTTACTGTTCACTCCGTTCACAGTAACTTAGCCAAAATTCATTCCAGATTGCCTGCGGCAATGGAATTTTGGCTTAAAACTACTACATCCTTTTACTTATTTTACCGAATCAGGTAAGTCCTCTGCCAGGCAGCTATTCGGTTATGAGCAAACAGCAAAGTAAATTTCAAATATCCGCTTGATTCGCTATAATGATAATAGCATATTTATACTATTTTTTCAATTTTTCAATATATTTTTTTGTGCATTTCATACAACTCCGTGTGTTACTGTTTCCTCCGCTGTAAACTATAAAAATTTACTCTTTTTGCGTAAAATATTGCCTTGAATAATCTGATTTTTTTCATTAAACTGTTTACAATGATTTTCAGAATTTTGAAAGGAGAATACAAATTATGTTAAAGGGAATTCCTGAAATTTTATCACCGGAATTATTAAAAGTTTTATGTGAAATGGGACACAGCGATCGTCTTGTTATCGCAGACGGTAACTTCCCTGTTGAATCTATGGGAAAGAATGCCATCACTATCCGCTGTGACGGACATGGTGTACCGGAAATCCTGGATGCGATCCTCAAACTGTTTCCACTGGATACTTATGTAGAGCATCCTGTAAATCTCATGGAAGTTATGCCTGGCGATAATGTAGAAACACCAATCTGGGATACATATAAAGAAATCGTTGCCAAATATGACGAGCGCGGCGATAAAGCGGTTGGAAATATTGAACGTTTCGCTTTCTATGAAGAAGCCAAAACTGCATATTGCATTATTTCCACAAGCGAAAAAGCTCTGTATGCAAATATAATGCTTCAGAAAGGTGTTGTAATCAACAACTGATTTTGCTTTATCTTTTCATTACTGTTCACAGTAACGTAGCCAAAATTCATTCCAGATTGCCTGCGGCAATGGAATTTTGACTTGTATGTCTCGGGATTTTGGCATATTCATGCCACATATCATTTTTACACATTATACACACATCACACATACATATATATACAACAGGCTGGTATCTGTACACACAGATATCAGTTTGTTTTTTTTGATTCCCCCTGATACAAACAGCCGCCCAAAGTCAGATCATCTCCAACTCCGGGCGGCCGATATACATTCTTACATATCGGTTTTATTTATTATTTGTAAAGAGGTCCATAATTCTTGCATGCTCTGAAATCTGCACCTTCTTTATCCATTCCAAATGCATTCCATGCTGCCGGACGATAGATATCTTTCTCAGGAACATTGTGCATGGATACAGGAATTCTCAGCATAGAGCACATTGTGATAAGATCTGCACCAATGTGTCCGTAGGAGATTGCTCCATGGTTTGCACCCCAGTTGTTCATTACATCATAAGCTGTCTTGAACGGTCCTTCTTTGCCATCGCATCTTGGAGCAAACCATGTACATGGCCATGTATAGTCTGTACGTTTCCACAGCTTGTCAGATACTTCTTCAGGAAGAGCTACTGTCCATCCTTCAGCGATCTGCAGAACCGGTCCAAGTCCTTTTACAAGGTTCAGACGGATCATTGTTGCAGGCATCTGGGCACGTGTTTCATAACGGCTGGAGTATCCGCCTCCACGGAAATATCCGTTGTCAGCCATACACCATTCTGTGTTTTCCATGATTGCTTTCTGGTCTTCTTCTGTGATATCCCACCACTGTTTCATAACAGCTGTTCCATCAGCTTCTTTTGCTTCTCCGTTAGCATCAAGGCAGGCAGCACCGGAGTTGATCAGGTGAAGGAAACCGCCGGCTTCTTTTGCTACGCCCTCAAGGTCATATCCTGTAGCTTTCTTAACAGCCTCCGGGCTCCAGTATGTACGAACGTCAGCGAAAATCTGTGCTCTGTTTGTAAGAAGTTTCATGAACAGCATTCCAAGTCCGTTAAGAACATCGTTCTCTGTAGCCAGGATGTATGGTTCACGTGCTCCGTTCCAGTCAAAGGAGGTGTTCAGCATAGCTTCTGCAAAGTCACCGTTCGGATAGAAATCTGTCCACTGTCTCTGTCCCTGGAAACCGGCTGCCAGAGCATTGTGTCCGATTGCTTCTTCAGAGAATTTAGGATCAAGGTTGTCACAGCCGTTCATCAGTTCTTTGATGATAACTGCCATCTTAACAACAAACTCGAACTGCTCTTCTTTCTTTTCAGCTGAGAACTGAAGTTCTTCAGGGTTCTTGTCCCAGCCGATCTTACAGGTTTCTTTTGCCCATTTCAGAGCTTTCTCAAATTCTGCGTGATCATAGATACCTTCTGTCATACGACGGATGATCTCTACCTCATCAACAGACTCAACTCTCATTCCAAGATAAGATTCGATGAAATCGGAATCAATGATAGATCCGCCGATACCCATTGTTACAGAACCGATCTGCAGATAGGATTTTCCTCTCATGGATGCTGCTGCAACTGCTGCGCGGCCGAATCTTAACAGTTTTTCTTTAACATCTTCCGGAATAGATGTGTCATCAGCTTCCTGAACATCATGTCCATAGATACCGAATGCCGGAAGTCCTTTCTGTGCATGTGTTGCAAGTACAGATGCAAGGTATACAGCACCAGGTCTTTCTGTTCCGTTGAATCCCCATACAGCTTTGATCGTCTGTGGATCCATATCCATTGTCTCAGCGCCGTAGCACCAGCATGGTGTAACTGTAAGAGTGATATCTACGCCTTCTTTACGGAATTTATCTGCACATGCAGCGCTCTCTCCAACACGTCCGATGGTTGTATCAGCGATTACAACTTTAACCGGTTCACCGTTGGAATATCTTAAATTCTCTTCAAATAATTTAGCAGCTGATTTCGCCATATTCATTGTCTGATCTTCCAGAGATCCACGAACATCCAGTGCTCCTCTACGACCATCGATAGTAGGTCTGATACCAATTACCGGATAGCTGCCAATTAATCTGCTCTTTGCCATAATAAAATACCTCCTGATAAATTATTGTAATATTCCCGCAGGATCATTTCCTGCTAGAGCGTGTCTGAAAAAGGCTTTCTGCAAGATGTGCGTCACACTTTGCGGGAATGATTTTTCAGACACGCTCTAACCCCCAAGATTACATTTTCACTTTTCGCAGCATCTTCTGACTGCAAATATAACAAAAATAATAACCTCTACACCTGTTGTGCCAAGTAGCCCGATAACCACTGTTCACTCCGTTCACAGCAGCCTGACCACTCAACTTTGTTACTGATATCTATTATATAATTGCATTCAGAAAATTACTTGTGTTATAATAGCAAAAAACAGTACAATATTCACTTTTTCTGTTTTAATCATAAAATTTCTGTAAATTTTGTAAGGAGGAAAGTTCTTTTGCATGATTTAGACCATAATGAAGACCGTCCAAGAGGCACTTATGAGTTTCCATTTGAGTTTCATCACATCGATCATACACATCCCAGATATGTCATGTCTTATCACTGGCATGTGGAATATGAAATAATTCGTATTCTGGAAGGTTCTCTTACTGTCACTTTAGACGAAAAAAGTTTTACAGCAGTTAAGAATGATGTCATTTTTGTACATAGTGGAATCCTTCATTCAGGAATTCCCCATGATTGTGTATATCAGTGCATTGTTTTTGATATGAACACTTTTTTGAAAAACAATCCTGTATGCGGAGAATATATCCAGAAAATCCTGCATCAGGAAACAATGCTTTTTCCACATTTTTCAGATGAGCATCCACAGATTCTGAACTGTATTTCTGTTCTGTTTGATGCCATGTATGAAAAAGATACGGGATATGAGCTGACTGTATTTGGACAATTTTACCACTTTTTTGGTTTGGTTTTCAGTAATCATTACTTTATCGAAAATCCTACCCGAACGCGCAGAGACTATAAACGTATTTTACAGTTGAAGCAGGTTCTGGAATTTATCGAAAAAAATTATGCCAATCCTATCACACTTCAGGAACTGTCTGCTTCTGTCTCTATGTCACCGAAATATTTCTGCAGGTTCTTTTCGGAAATGACCCATCAGACTCCTGTGGATTATCTGAACAGACAGAGAATTGAAGAAGCCTGTTTACAACTGGCGGCTACTGATGACTCAATCACAGAAATTGCTTACAGGAACGGATTTAATGATCTGAGTTATTTTATACGTACTTTTAAGAAATACAAAGGCATGACTCCCGGGAAATATAAGCGAAGATAAATCAGTACATCGCAAAAAGACCAGAACAGCTCTCTTCAAAACTGTTCTGATCTTTTTAATACTCCTTCGCAACTGTCTGGTGCCTTCAACAGCGGACTGCCAAATAGTTGTCATCCATCTTACAATATTTCATTTAACACAGACTGACCATACTCTGCCAGACTATGGTCTTCTTCTCCTGTACCGCCGCTGATTCCAAGTCCACCGATAATTGTATTTCCGGACTTCAGCGGAATACCGCCGCCGAAAATAACGATTTTTCCACCATCCAGCTTGTCAACGCCATAAAAGGTTCCTCCTGGCTGTGCAATCTTCGAAAGTTCCATTGTAGACATCTTCACTGCCACTGCAGTATAGGCTTTCTTCATTGCCACATCGAAGCTTACAAGGAATGCTCCATCCATCACATGGACCGCAACCGGATTTCCTTCCGGATTGCAGACTGCGATTACCGCACGCTGCCCTCTGCGCACAGCTTCCTGCTCCAGTCTCTCGATCAGTTTCTTCGCTGTATCCAATGTTATCCTGCTCTGAATTCCCATTCGTTTAAGAACCTCCTGGATGACGGCTTCATTGATATCTGTCGTCTTTTTTAATACATCTGTATTACTGTCGGACGGTTCCGGCAATGCATCTGTATTATTATCAGACGTTTTCGCCAATGCACCCGCATGATCATCAGACAGTTCCACTGAAAGATCAGAGTAATACTCTATATATCTCGCCAAAATATACAGATAATCCGAAAGGCGGTTAAGAAATCTCTTACTCTCTGTATCTGCGCCAAACTTCACGCTGACCTGTGCAAGGCAGCGCTCTGTTCTTCTGGCAACAGTACGTGCAATATCTATCTCTGCAGCCAGTCGGCTCTTTCCTGTAAGCTTCTCCGGAACAGGCTTTTCGCACAGTGCTTCCAGTTTATCTGTTTCCGCCTCCAACACTGCTGTTTCCTTTTCACTGACTTTACAGTCACGATCATATGGGTTACTGACTCCCGCTGCGATCAGATCAAGATTCTTTTGAATACGTTCAAGAAGCTGAAGTATTTCTGACTGACGGAGCATACTTTTTACAAGTTCAATATGACTATTCAGTTCATCAGCCTCACCCATAAGGCGGATACGGTCATCAGACTTGGAAATATTACCAGCATGAGCCATATCTGTAATTCCTCTGTCTCCTCTTTTTGTATAAATACTCATCTCTTCTCCATCTCCTGTATCTGATTTCAGCAGCAGTCAGCATCTGCCGGAAATTATTGTCTTCATTTTCAGAATGACCATAATTTCGTATAAATCTTTATAATATCTTCTTTAGTCGGAACTCTCGGATTATTCACTGTGCAGGCATCTGCAAGTGCTGCGTCAGCCATCTTGTCAATTGCTGCAAAATATTCTTCCGGTGCAATTGTTCCCAGTTCCTGAATCGTCAGCGGAATATTCATCTCTTTCTGCATAAACTGAATCCAGTTTACCAGAGAACGGACCGTCATTACTTTATTATAATTGCTCAGTCCGAGAATGTGCGCAACATTGGCGTATCTCTTTACAGCCGGAAGATACTCTTTCTGGCTCTTACTGTGCTTATTGATATCAGAATTAAATTCTACGATATGCGGAAGCAGCATAGCATTTGCCCTTCCATGCGGAATATGGAACATTGCTCCCAGCTGATGAGCCATGCTGTGAGTGATTCCAAGACCTGCTGTATTAAAGGATAAACCAGCCAGACAGGAAGCTACATGCATTTTTTTACGCGCATGCATATCACTGCCGTCCAGATATGCTCTCAGCAGAAATACCCCGCAAATTTCAATCGCTTTCTCCGCAAGTGCAGAAGAGAATTCATTATGTGCAGTACTTACGTATGATTCCAGCGCATGTGTAAACACGTCCATACCAGTATCCGCTGTGATGGCCGGCGGAACACTCCTTACAAGTTCTGCATCCAGAATTGCTTCATCTGCTGTAAGGCTCTCTGAGATCAGCGGATATTTTACATGTGCTGCAGTATCGTTTACTACTGCAAAAGAAGTAACTTCTGATCCGGTGCCACTTGTCGTCGGAATTGCGATCAGACCTACTTTTCCGTAATTGTTGATCTTCAGTGCAAATTCTCTGATTGCCTTGGAAGAATCAATCGCAGAACCACCACCGACTGCAACAACTGCTTCCGGCTGATATTCCAGGAACTTCTTTACCCCTTCTGCAATCTTGTCCACAGGTGCATCCGGCACAACGTCATGGAAAATATCGTATTCAATACCTGCACTGTTTAAAGGAGCCGTGATCAGATTGATCATTTTACTTTGTACCACAAATGGATCTGTTATAATGAGAACCCTTTTATACGGGATCTCTTTTAATCTGTCTAACGCGTTATCCCCAAAATGGATCGCGGTTTTCATCTCAAAAGTATTCATTGTATCATACTCCTATTTTCTTTGTCAGACAGGATATAGGCATTTTACATTAAATTTCTCAAAGTGCTTCTTCCAACGTTCTGTCGGTTCTTTGTCCGTCACTATAATATCTACTTCTTTCATGCTTCCAGCTACGGAAAACGCTGTCTGATCAAATTTAGAACTGTCAACAACCAGAATTCTCTTTCGTCCGGAACCGATCATCGCTCTCTTGGTTGAGCCAAAAGCTTCCTGCGATTCCATAATCCCCCATTCCAGATCCAGCGCCTTACACGAAAAGATAACCTTATCTACATAATAAGAACGTATGGATTCGTCTGTCTTTGATCCAAGAAAAGCCAGATATCCTTCTTTCATTACGCCTCCGGTGGAGATAATGTTCCACCCGGATACATCAGCTAACTCCAGAAGTATTTCCATGGAATTGGTAATTACGGTAAGACGTTCTTTTTCCTTTAATGCTTTCGCCACAAAAACTGCCGTAGTACTCGCATCCAGAAAAATATGATCTCCGTCTTTCACAAGGGAAGCTGCAAGTTCAGCCATTTTCTGCTTTCCTGTAACATTCTGGTTCTTACGTACATTAAAAGGCAAATCAATGCTTACATCCTCATTGATCACAGCACCGCCATAACTTTTTATCGCAAGTCCTTCCTTTTCAAGTTTATCCAGATCACGGCGTATGGTCTCTTCAGAGACGTCATAAAGCTGGCTCAGCTCGCTGACCACCACTCGCTTTTCTGCCTGTAATTTTTCGAGAATCAGATTTCTTCTCTCCAGTGCAAGCATATCTTTGCCTCCTTTTTTCGAGAAATTTTTTATAAGTGTCAGGGTCAGAAACTTCTTACCCCGGATATTATAAAATACTGTCGATCATTCTTCTGTCAGGATGTGCGATAACGGAAGAATCCAGGTACATACCCTTGGCAGCTACAAGTTCTTTTGCCCTGTCAATGGAAGCCTCTACCGCAGAAACTTCACCGGTGATCATCATATATGATTTTCCGCACATACCTTTGGCAATACGAAGTTCTATCAGATCTACGATCGCAGTCTTAGCTGCCTGGTCTGCTGCTTCGATAATGGAAGCTGCATCATAAGTTTCAAGAATTCCCAGCGCACTGATATCTTCTACCTGAGTAGTTCCGTAAATTGCCGGGAAAATGGATTCATGCGGATTGCCCAGCACAAAGCTGTCAATGCATTTATCCTCATATGTAGTTACTGCCGTATCAACGGCGGCCTTTACCGCACTTAAGTCACCGGTAATAATTGCAATATATTTACCAGGACATACGGTCTGTGCCTCGACGATCTCTACCTCAGATGTTTTTACCATAGCATCTGCTGCAGTAACGCCTGTAGATGTGGTTTTAAATTCAATCATTCCGATTGCTTTACTCATTTTGTGCACGTCCTTTCTACTTTACTGCAATAATAATGTAACGGTCTGTTACTTCTGTTACTTTACCGCTGACAGAAGCATGAATACCAACGCTTAAGCCCTGTGCCGGCTGTGCGATCATCTGCCCTCTTGTTACCTCATCACCGGCTTTGACCACTGCCTGTGCAGGTGCTCCGATGTGCTGGCTCAATAATATCCTTACTTTCTTAACCTGTACAAGTTCTTCTTTCAGAGGAGCATCCTTGTCATATCTCGTAAGACCAAGTCGCGCCATCAGACGTTCTTCCGGAACCTTACGGTATTCTCTGGATTCCTGTACCGGTTTCGGCTGTACACCCTGCGGAGGACGGATACCTGCTTTTCTCAGACCGCCCTTCATATCTGCGAGAAGACTTCTCGGTGCAAGACTCTGCGGACATGAGTACATCTCACATACACCGCAGGAACTGCAGAAGGAAGCATCTATATATGGATTCAGGTCTCTGAAATCATTATTTGATGCAGCTCTCATAAATTTCGCCGGATCGATCGGATGTCCCAGATTATGTCTCGGACATAAATCTGTACAGGTATTGCACTGGCAGCAGATAGATGCTGCACGTTTTAAATCTATGGAAGAAGTCCGCTGCTTCTTCGCTACAATAAGATGGTCTTTTGGAAGGACCAAAATCGCATTTGTTGTCTTTGTCACCGGATCTGAACCATTTCCGATACGCCCCATCATCGGGCCGCCTACGAAATAGACAGGATCCTTCACTGTTGTGCTGCCTGCCTGTGCTACCACTTCCTCCAGAGTACATCCCAGGGGAACTCTCACTGTAACAGGATCACTTACTTCTGCAACAACAGATACATATTTGTCTGTAACCGGCTGCTTCTCTTCCACAGCACGATATACATTGTATACAGTTTCAACGTTAAATACAGCTACTCCCTGCTCGATCGGCAGTCCTCCCGGCCGTACTACTCTTCCGGTTGCCTCATAAATAAGTACAACCTCATCTCCCATCGGATAAACTTCGTCCAGAAGATGCAGCCTCATGCCAGGAAATTCTTCAATATGCTGATTTAATGCATGAATTGTCTGTACATAAGACTTCTTAATTCCAATAATTGCTTCAGAAGCACCAACCGTCTCCTGGATCATATGGAATGTTTTCATAATTTCATATGCGTGTTTTTCCAATAACTGTCTGTGTAATTTCAGTAATGGTTCACACTCTGCACAGTTCATAAGAATGGTATTAGCCTTGTCTGTAAGCTTCATATAAGTAGGGAATCCGGCTCCGCCGGCACCTACCACACCATTCTGCTGTATAATATCCTGTAATTCTTTGATTTCCATGGCGTTACTCCAATCCTGCACCGTCATCAATAATACCGACAATTGCGGCATCTACCGGTGCTGTTTCTACGCCGCAGCCTATTCTTGCTGCGCTTCCCTGTGCCACCAATACATATTCACCAACTCCGGCTCCGATCATATCGATCGCAACCAGCTGGCTCAGGTCGCCTTTCATATGATGCACAGGCTCGATAATCATAAATTTACTTCCAATCAGCTTCTCACTCTTTCGTGTGGATACCACACTTCCTACAACTTTGCCTACGATCATATGAGCCTCCAAATTGTTTCTGATAATAATATTGGGGGCAAATACTTCTGCCCCCAATTAACGCTTAAGGGTTTCTGTTCAAAAACCTTATCGTGCAGGCACGAACGGCTTTTTGACCTTTGGCCCCCGATATTATTTAATTATTGTTACGGTAGTGCCTGTAGCAATCTTTGCTGCATTTGCTTCATCTGTATCAATATGCATTTCCAGTGTAAAGCTGTCGTCTACACGGATCTTGACCTGATTGAAGATGGTTCCTCTCTCATTATCTGCCTTTACTGATACGATATCGCCGTCCTTCACACCTGCAGCCTGTGCATCTTTCGGAGACATATGTATATGGCGCATTGCCACGATACATCCCTCTTTCAGATAAACGGCTCCTTTTGGACCTACGATTGCGATTGGTGCACTTCCTGCAACGTCTCCGGATTCGCGAACCGGAACATTCATTCCAAGCTTAATGGCATCTGTCGCAGATACCTCAACCTGTGAAGCTTTACGCACCGGTCCAAGGATTCTTACATTCTCAATGGCACGAAGTTTCAGTCCCACAATGGTAACTGTTTCATTAGAAGCAAACTGACCTCCCATCAGCTCTTTCTTCTTCGTAAGCTGATATCCGGGTCCGAACAATGCTTCTACATGTTCCTGTGTCAGGTGAATGTGTCTTGCGGAAACCCCGATGGGAACCATGAATCCATCGCCTTTTTTTTCATTCTGATTGATTGCCTGAATGACCATTCTGGTAATCAGTTCAATATTATTAGATTCCAAGAATACACCTGCTTTCTGTCAAATATGACGGATTATAACCATCCGGCAGTCTGCTGTGCAGATACCGGACAGTTACGATGGATTACTATTTTAATACAGGCAGGATTTTCTCTACATCTGTATGTGGTCTTGGGATTACGTGTGTAGCAACTAATTCACCAAGTCTGGCTGCTGCTGCGCTTCCACTTTCTACTGCTGATTTAACAGCTCCTACATCTCCACGTACCATAACTGTTACAAGTCCGGATCCGATCTTCTCTGTTCCTACTAATGCTACGTTAGCAGCTTTGCACATCTGGTCTGCTGCTTCGATTGCTGCTGTAAGTCCTCTGGTTTCTACCATTCCTAATGCTTCCTGTGTCATAACTTTCTCCTCCTTATGAGATACTGTTTCCTTTATCTGTTCTTTCTGGGATTCTGTTTTATTTGCTGTTTCTGCCGCCGTATCTGCCGTCTGAGCTTTTACTTCCGGTTTTGAAGAAGTTTTTGCTTTCGTTCTTCTCGGAGCGGCTGCCTTTTTAGGGGCATTTTTATCTGCTTCCGTTTTCTTCTCTTCAGCCATTATTCATCCCCCTGATTGTTCTTCCAGCGACTTGCACTTAATTCCACCATTCTGACGATTTCTTCGTGGGGACGTGCAATTACTGCATAACTTACCGGTTTCTTGATCGCACCTGTCGCTGCTGCATTTACTGCTTCTGTAACGGCAGATACATCGCCTTCAACTATAATAGTAACCAGTCGTCCGCCCAGCTTACGTTCCCATGACGCCAGCTCAACGTCTGCAGTTTTGCACATGATGTCCAGTGCATCGATTGCTGCAACGACACCAGTGATTTCTATAAATCCATATGATTTACTCATGAGCGAACTCCTTTTTTATACTTCTCAATCTGCTGGTCAGATGCTTGGAAGGATTTTCTCTACGTCTGTATGAGGTCTCGGAATTACATGAGTAGCAACTAATTCGCCAAGTCTGGATGCTGCTGCGCTTCCGCTTTCTACTGCTGCCTTAACAGCTCCTACGTCTCCGCGTACCATAACTGTTACAAGTCCGGATCCGATCTTCTCTGTTCCTACTAATGCTACTTCAGCTGCTTTTGTCATTGCATCAGCTGCTTCAATTGCTGCTGTAAGTCCTCTGGTTTCTACCATTCCTAATGCTTCCTGTGCCATTTCTGCTTCCTCCTGAATCTACAAATAAATATCTGATTATATTTTAACTGATGCCCAATGGATATGCAACTGCTAATCCTTATCCAGGGCGCTGATCTTCAGCATTTTCTCCGTTCCCTCTTCCGGGTTCGGGATCACATAATGCTGTACCACACCAGTCATTCTGTTTGCAACTTCCATGCCTGCTTCTACAGCCGCTGTAACATCAGTTACACTTCCTCTGAATTTAATGCAGACAAGGAGCGGTACCGGCAGGCTGTCAGCATTGGCTGGTTTGTTTTTATCAAAAACCTCCAGGCGGACATTTGCTGCCTTACATCCGGCATCGCCTGCTACAAAGGCTGTCGCCAGCCCGAATACCTCTAAAATTCCTACAGCTTCTGCCATTTCTTTTCTCCTCTATTGCCAGGCTTATTATTTGTTGCTACGGTTCACTCCGTTCTCAGCAATACTCTTTGCGGGATATTACCGGTGAACAGTAACTATTTGTTTACAACTGCGATCTTAAGACCTGTCATTGCCAGGTTTGTCTGAAGAGCTTCATTGATCTGCTCTAACGGGAACTTATCTGTGATCAGTTCAGACATCGGAAGACCAATCGCTTTTGCTCTCTTAAGGAAATCAAAGGTTGTTACATAATCTCTCAGAGTATATACCCAGGAACCAACCAGATTGATTTCTTTGGAGCAGAGGTCAAAGTGCGGATTAATTGTAGCATCTCCACCATTGATGAAGAAGCCAAGTTCACAAAGACCACCGCCATTGCGGATAAATTTATAAATGTTTGCATGAGCTTTCGGGTTTCCTGTGCACTGGAATGCGAAATCTGCAAGATGTCCGCCCTGAGCTTCTTTTACAGCTTCTGTCAGTGCTTCAATTCCCTTGAAGTTCATGAAGTTAACGCTTGTGTCTGCACCCATTCTCTTGGCAAATTCAAGACGTTTCTCATTTCCGTCTACTGCGCAGATATGTTCAACACCCATAGTACGAAGTACTGCGATGCAGATCAGACCGATCGGTCCGCAACCCTGAACAACTACTCTGCTGTTGAAACGAAGGATTCCTGTTGTTTTTGCTCTCTCTACTGCATGTACAAGCACTGCACATGGCTCAATGAGGATTCGGGAATCCAGATCCAGATCACTTACATTGAAGAATGTAGTTCCAAAGTTTCCGCCTCTTAAGAAGATGTAATCAGAAAACCATCCGTTGAGATGTACATCATCGTCAGGAAGAAGTCCGTATACATCAGCTCCGCCTACGTTCTTCTTGTTCAGGTCAAACATTGTAATATCAGGATCATCCTTGAAGATCATACAGGTAACAACTTTGTCTCCAACCTTTACAGGTTTTCCTGCTGTGTCAACTTTAACATTCTTACCCATTGCCACGATTTCACCTGTACCTTCATGTCCAAGTGCTACCGGGATCAGGTTAAATGGATCTCTCTTAAATTCGTGTGCATCTGTACCGCATACACCGCATCCTTCAACTTTAACCAGGATATCATCATCTCCGATTGGCGGGATTGGATATTCTTTGATGTCAAAATGCTCTTTCTCAGTTAATACAGCTACTCTGGCTGTCTTCGGGATTCCAGTTGATGCTGCCGGTGCAGAAGCTGCTGCCGGTGCATTTCCTGTCATGCCGGAGAGAACCTGTTTCACGATTTCTTCTATATTTACATTATTCATGTCCATGTTCTTTCTCTCCTTATATCAATTCTTATCGAATACAGAGACTGTCTGCCATTACGCAGCGTCTTCTCTTGGTAAATGTGCTTGCGCATGTAAGACCTTCACCTGTACGGCTTGCAATGGTAAATGTACAGTAGCCTTCACCGCCAAATCCCAACGCTGCATAAGACGGTGCATTCTTAACAAGAATTGCTGTATCAATTGCTTTCGCATATTTTGTGATATTATCAATATTCTTTGAATGAATATGTGCGGAATGACGATTGCCATGCTCTAACCAGACTGCCTGCTCTACTGCATCATCAAAATCTCTTGCTCTTACAACACCGAGGATCGGCATCATCAGCTCAGTAGTGATCAGAGGGTGTTCCTTTGGTCCCTCAAATACGATACAGCGGATATTTGCAGGTACATTTACTCCGATCATAGAAAGGAGTGTTCTTGCATCCCGGCCTACGCATTTACGGTTCAGCTTTCCGCCTGCCAGAACAACCTCTGTGAGTTTGTCCTGCTCTTCCTTAGAGGCAAGATAGCAGTCATTCTCAGTTACAAGATAGTGCATCAATTCATCTACGATAGAGGAAACTGCCACGATCTCTTTCTCGGCAATACATGGAAGATTGTTATCAAATGTACATCCGTTTACAATATCTGTGGCTGCTTTGCGAACATCAGCGGTTTCATCAACCAGTGCCGGAGGATTTCCGGCGCCTGCTCCGATACCACGTTTACCGGAAGAAAGAACTGCAGTTACAACTCCAGGTCCGCCGGTTGCAGCGATAAGCGGGATGTCTTTATGTTTCATCATCACATTGCTTGTCTCAAGTGTAGGTTTCTCTACAGTAACTGCAATGTTGTCAGGACCACCGCACTCTAATGATGCTTCATTTAAAAGATTGATTGCATAAATGGAAGTTTTGATCGCTGCAGGATGAGGATTGAATACAACTGTATTTCCTCCTGCAAGCATTCCCATTGTATTACATAAAATTGTTTCACTTGGGTTGGTACATGGAGTGATCGCACCGATCACACCAAAAGGTCCCATCTCGATAAGCGTTAATCCTCTGTCTCCGGACCATGCAGTTGTTGTAATAACTTCTGTTCCGGGAGTCTTGTCAGCTACAAGATGATGTTTGAGGATCTTGTCCCCAACATTTCCCATACCTGTTTCCTCCACGCCCATACGAGCCATTACTTCTGCGTTTTCTTTTATTTTCTTACGGATGCAGGTAATTATTTTTTCTCTCTGATCCATGGACATCTTCTTTACGATAAGCTGTGATTTCTTCGCAGCTTCGATCGCATCATTCATTTCTTTGAAAATACCATGTTTACCAGTCGGAGCGTCTGCAATCTGCATTTTTGCCATTACTTCCTGTACAATTTCCTGTACCATATTCTCATTAATTGGCATGAGACTGTCCTCCTTGATTATCGGTCATCTATACTCTTATTTCATTCCTAACTGAGCCATTACCTGTTTTGTGATCTCAGCAACTAATTCAGCTTCAGATTTGTCTGCTGTTCCTGCTGCCGGCTGGGAATCTCCGCCGCCTACGAAATCATACTGATATCCAGGGAATTTCTTGAATTCACCGTCCTGACATGCGCCGCCGCAGTTATGGCAGTTATGGCCATCTTTATTCAGGCAGAGGTTTGCAGGATGCTTGCCTGCCATACCGAATTTACGGCGGATTTCATACAGTTTCTTAATGTTCTTCTCATCAAATTCCTTAGGTCCGCCAAGAACTTTTGACTGATACAGAAGCTGTGCGTAGAACTCAACAGATTCCATCTTCATGTAAGCTGCGTTTAAGTCTGTGCTCCATGTCAGTGCTCCATGGTTCTCAAGAAGAACTGCATCAAAATATGGAAGGTATTTCTCAAGATTATCCGGAATCTCCATTGTGGATGGTGTACCGTATTCAGCGATCGGAACGCATCCAAGTGAGATAACTGCTTCAGGCATGATCGGCTGTGTCAGCGGAATACCTGCAATTGCAAAAGATGTTGCATAAATCGGATGAGCATGCACAACAGAACCTACGTCCGGTCTCTTCTCATAAACTCTCATATGCATTTTGATCTCAGAGGATGGTTTGAATCCCGGATTAGCCTGGATCACATTTCCTTCTCTGTCTACTTTACAGATATACTCCGGTGTCATAAAACCTTTGGATACACCTGTAGGTGTGCAAAGAAATTCATTGTCGTTCAGTTTTACAGAGATGTTACCATCGTTTGCAGCTACCATGTTGCGGCTGTAGATTCTTCTTCCGATGTCGCAGATCTGTTTTTTGATTTCATATTCGTTTACCATGCTCATTTTCCTCCTTAAGGCATTGATATAGTTTTTGACGTTTCTACCTGTGATTCTACACTATCGGTCATAAAAAGTCAATATGGTTCCGTTGTTTTATGTTGTTTTTATAGGTTTTATTATGTTGTTTTTATTTGTTTTTCTTTTTTATTCCAATAATCGGATCAGATGCAAAAAATGCCTCATCCACCGATCTGACAGTCCAGACCGCAGACTGCATGTACTGCCTTTTTTAATGTTTCCATATGCTCTTTGGACGGTGGTTCCACATTTCCCATCAGATATGGTCTGCCAAGTCCCTCATATTTATCCTGTCCAAGTCTGTGATACGGAAGAAGATGGATCTTGTCCACTCCGGGAAGTGTATCTGCAAACCTTGCAATCCCCTGGATTTCCTCTACTGTATCATTAAATGTGGGGATTACCGGTACACGGATTACCAGCCTGGTTTTACCGGAGAGTGCCACTTTTCTGGCATTTTCCATCATCAGTTCATTAGAACGTCCTGTAAATTCTTTGTGTTTCGCAGGATTTGTATGTTTAATATCCATTAAATAAGTATCCAGATACGGTAAGATTGTCTCAATCGTCTCCCATTTTGCACATGCCATACTCTCGATCGCAGTAGAAATCCCTCTCTCTTTGGCAGCTCTCAGAAGTGCTCCTGCAAATTCCGGCTGACAGAGACATTCTCCGCCGGAAAGAGTCATACCTCCGCCCGAGCGGTAATAGTATACTCTGTCTTTCTCAACCTCTTCAATCATCTCCCTGACTGTCACATCACGTCCGATGACCTTATCCTCTCCCTGCACTTTCATTGTCTGGATCTTATATTCCTGAGATTCCGGATTGCAGCACCATTTGCACCGCAGGACACAACCTTTCAGAAATACGATCGTCCTTATACCCGGTCCATCATGAATAGAATATTTCTGGACATCAAATACTCTGCCCTTTGTATCCAAATAGTCCATGCTTTTCCTTTCTTATTCTGTTATCCATACATCCTCAGCCGGTCATTTTACTTCCTGCAAAGACCGTCTGGATCAGAAGCCCTGTTCTGTACGGCGGATAATGTCATCCTGAAGAGAACGGGAAAGTGTCGTAAACAGTGCACTGTAGCCTGCCACACGTACCACCAGATGTTTATATTTCTCAGGATGTTCCTGTGCATCCAGCAGTGTCTGCCTGTCAACTACATTAAACTGCATGTGCATTCCCTTCTGGTCAAAGTATCCTCGGATCAGCGCAACGAATTTCTCCAGTCCCTCTCTTCCGGAAAGTGCGGATGGATGGAATTTCTGATTAAAGAGTGTTCCGTTGGATACAATAAAATGATCCAGTCTGGATACGGAAGTTGCCGCTGCCGTAGGTCCCTTTACATCCTTGCCCGCAGATGGCGAAACGCCGTCTGCAACAGGTGTGTGTGCATATCTTCCATCCGGTGTTGCTCCTGTCTGTCCGCCCAGCGGTACATTTGCAGATACAGGATACAGACCTGCCTGGAACTTTCCGCCTCTTGGATTGTTATACTTCTGAAGCGGTTTGGAATATGTATAGGCAACTTCTCTTGCAAAATAATCAACTTCCGGAATATCATTTCCAAATTTCGGAACTTCATCGATCATATCGTGGATTTCTTTGAATCTCTGTGTCTTCTGTTCACCCGGTTTCATTCCCATGAAAGTTTTCAGAAGTCCTTCTGCAGTGGAAGCATCCACATTTCTGCCTGCTTTCTGCATTGCCTTCATGATCATCTCTGTCATATCACCGGCGGACTGCGCATCCAGTCCTTTATCATAGTTCCATGCAAGAGCTTCCTTAAGTTCTTTCATAGATACTTTCTTATCCTCATAGACCAGTTTGCGGATTGCAAAAAGTCCATCTGCCATATTGGCGATTCCAAATCCCTGAGGACCTGTAAAGTTGTAAACAGCTCCACCTTCCTGGACAGACTTGCCTTCTTTCAGACAGTCATCTATCATACAGGAAAGGAATGGTAACGGACAGCGTTCCGCATGAGCTACATCAATAGCATTATCTGCATTCACCAGCAGAGAAATGCAGTATTCCATCTGTTTCTTATATGCATCAAAGAATTCATCAAAGGTCTTCATCTGAGTGACATCTCCGGTAGGGATCCCCACCATCTCACCTTTGTCCATACCATTTGAAAAAACAAGTTCCAGAGGTCTGCACATATTAAAGAATGCGGCATCATGCCATCCTTCTGTCTTACCGGCTTTCTGCGGTTCCACACATCCGATGATATTGTACTCTCTGGCATCCTCCAGAGATAAGCCTCTGTTCTGCAGCGCTGGAATAATTACCTCATCATTGTAATATGCAGGAAGTCCGATTCCTGTTCTCGTAAGCTCGGCTGCCTTTATCAGAAATTCATGCGGAGAACCATTCCATACTCTCACAGAAAGTGATGGGGCCGGAAGATGCACATGCATAGATGCCTGAATACACATAACAGAAAGATCGTTAGTTACATCCTCTCCCTCTTTGTTCTGGCCACCTGCGATCAGATTCTGGAAAAGGCTGTATCCTGCAAATCCTTCCGCTGAAGCCGCATCACGACATTTATTCAGGTCATTTAATTTAACCCAGATGCAGTCCATCAGTTCCTGCGCAAACTCACGGGTAATAGTTCCTGCTTCCATATCCTTCTTATAATATGGATACATGTACTGATCAAAACGCCCCGGTGAAATAGAATGTCCACTGGATTCCATCTGAAGAAGCTGCTGTACAAACCAGAATGACTGACATGCCTCATAGAAATTCTGTGCACCCTTTGCCGGTACCCTGCTGCAGTTCTCTGCAATAACAAGAAGTTCCTGTTTTCTTACCGGATCACTTGTCTGTGCCGCCATTTCCCGCGCAAGTTTTGCATATCTGCCTGCATAATCGATCACCGCCTTACAGCTTAAGATCACTGCCTCAAGGAAGTGAGACTTTCTTGCATAATTACCATCACCGACACTGCATCCATCCAGCTCTTTCTGAGCCTTCTCCATGATTCCCTCAAAACCGGTTTCCAGTACTTCCCAGTATTTAACTGTTACATGTCCTACACCGTTGTAAAAATAATTTCCCGGTGTAAAAATATTGTGTTCAATTGCTTTGATTGCTTCCGGTGCCATATAGGAAGTCGCAAGTTCACTGGTTGTTTTCCCTTTCCAGTACTTATCTGCCTCCTTAAGTTCGGCTTTGGTCTCCTCAGCAATCTCAAAAGGATCCGCAGTTCTGGTCGCAACTGTATCCAGTTCCGCTTCCAGCCACTCATAAGAGAACTCCGGAAATGTCTGACATCCTCTCGGCGCGATCGTACTGCTTCCAACAATCAGTTCATTGTCACGGATAATGATCGGAATGTTATGAAGAATATGTGCAAAAGCCTTTGCTCTGCGTGTGATGATCGGTTCTCCTTCTGTTTCCTTATAAGATTCTGTGATCAGCTTTGCTCTGGCTGATTCGATCACCGGCATATGTTCATACAATGCATCTACCAGCTTCTGAATCCTGGGAGACTTGGGAATATCTGATGTTTGAAATTTTTCCATGTTACTCCTTTCTCATGAATAAAAGCTGCACCCATACCAGACCCCAATACATTCCGGTATCATTCTGACAGCAATATCCTCCATGTTTTCATATAGATTCATTATACCTTATGGCTATCGCGAAGTCAACATAAATCAACATGTATATTCTGAACTTTTATGTTGTTTTTTATTTGTTTTTTCTTCCGTTCTGGTTGTTTTTGTTTTGTTTTTATGATTGACATTTCATTTTTCTTCAGACACGTTAAAAGCAGCATATCAGGTTATGATCCATAACTCTGATATGCTGCTTTTTAATATCGTATATTGTTTTTTCTGCATCGGATGACTTTAATGAGAATGCTTTTCCATCGCTGCACTCCCATATATTCATATACACTTAACTATTGTTTCCTGTTCTCTTTTTGTTCTCTGGCTTCTCTTACTTTCTCCCTCTGTTTCGTCAGATCGTAATAATCATCTGTAAGAACCCCATGTTTTCGCATCATATCAAACGCAGTCTGCTGAGCAGGTGTCATCTTCATGCCAATAGAATTATTATAATCCGTAAGAACACATCCTGTTTTCTCAATCAGCCAGAACAGCGGAGAATCATCATCCGGGATCATTTTCCAGATTTCGTTCTCTGTCCATGGAAGCAATTCCATCATTCCATGAAGATGTCCTCTGGGTATTCTTACGTAATCGCCGTCCGGCTTGATCAGACCGTCAGAAAAGTTTTCATCCTTAATTTTCATCTCATTTAACAGTTCTTCTGTTATCTTCATCCTCTTTTCCTCACCCTCGAGTATTGCTTTTTCCTATTATACGTTTCCCGCCAGAGTTACGCAAGTAAAAAGTCTAAATAGCCTCTTTCCTCAAAATATATGTTACTGTTCACTCCGTTCTCAGTAACACGCTTCGCGATGCACAGAATTTATGCTAATCGCATAAATTCGCGCGGTATATCTCGGGTTTTCTGTGACCTTCGCTCACAAAAAACACCTCGCGGGATATTACCAGTGAACAGTAACAAATATATCACGTTCTATAAAATTCCATCTTGATTAAATTGCAAAAAAATTGTAGACTATATATGCACACACATTAATAGTTTTTGTTAATTAAGACTGATTTGAGGTTTCCTCATAACGTCTCAATTATACACACACATTTTCTAAAAAGAGCAGCTGCATCATCCGATGCGCTGCTCTTTTAGTTCCACTGTTTATTTTGTAACTGTTCTCTGCCGTCGACGGCATTCTTTAATGATTTTAACTCTTACTTTTTCTTCTTCAGGAAATAAACAAGTAAAATTATGATAACAATAATCCCGATACCACTAATCCAGATTACAGGATTCTTCATTCCTGAATCTGCTTTTACATTCTTTCCTGATGTTTTCTGACTCTGCTTATCATCGGATTCCTTGTCTTCTGTCGAAGCAGGCTTCTCTGTTTCTTCCGGTGTTGGCGTTGCTTCTTCTGTAGGTGTTGCCTCCGGTGTCGGTGTTGCTTTTTCTGTAGGTGTTACCTCTGGTGTTGGTGTGACTTTCGGAGTTGGAGTTGCTTCCGGTGTTGGTGTAACTTTCGGAGTTGGAGTTGCTTCCGGTGTTGGTGTAACAGCAGCCACCGGAACATTTCCTGATGTGCCTGTAGCCTCCGGTGCATCTGCGGATACATTTTCATTTACGTAATCTGTATCACGATCAAGATTCAGCCATCCCTGTGTCACACCATCTGTGTCTGTTTTCCCCCAGTTTGTTCCGTCTTCTCCCTGAACATACTGAAAAATATGTACAGTTGTCCCATCTGCGATTCCCTCTGTTCCTGAAACCTGATCAAATTTCTCTCCAGGTCCGTTATAAACCGATACGTTTCCATCGTTTCCATGAACCTTTACTTCGAAATCCACATCTTTGCCTCCGAAAGTACGATATTCCTCATTGGCAGCTTCTTCTCTGGAAGCCGGATCCAGATCATCCATAGGAACATATCCGTTCATTTCATGGTACTGTGTATATGCCCATTTTTTATTGTCTGCTCCATTCTTCTCACCCAGAACGTGAATGGCAGTTCCATTTGGGATCTTGCTGTCATTCAGTTTAACACTCTGAGTGTCTGCTTCATCATAAATATCTACCCCGCCCTGTGTACTCTGTACGATCATATAATAATCTGTTACATAATCCGGATTCTGACCCTTTCCGTCATCCGCATAAACAGAAACCACTGTCAGAATAAAGCACAGTACCATTGCTATTACTGTTCCAAACCTTCTCTTCATAATCTCTTTCCTTCATTTCCTATTTTCTTTTTACAGCAGATGAACTTTTATATTTGCTGTATGTATTTCCATATGGCTCTTTAACATATGCTTTTACCGCATAATAGTATGATACACCTTTTTGTGCTTTTTTGTCCAGATAAGAAGAACTATTTCCATTGGAAATTTTCTTTATCAATTGATAGGAACCACCTTTTTTCTTTCTGTAAATATAATAGCCGTCACATTTTTTCTGAGGCTTCCACCGGATACGGATTCCATTTTTCTCAGATTTCACAGAAGTAACCTTCTGCACTGCAGGTGCTGCTTTAATCACATCGCCGGTTTTATATTTACCTGAATATCTTTTTCCGGATGCTTCATAATATGCTTTTACTGTATAACGGTATGATGCATTAGCCGTAACCTTACTATCTTTATATTTTAATTCCGATGTCCCGACATCTGCAATTTGGGACCACTTCCCACCTGCTGCAGGTTTTCTGTACACATAATATCCTGTAGCTCCGGAAACTTTTTTCCATGAAATAAGGTTATATCCAGAATTATATGCCTTCACCTGAAATACCGGTGTATCCGGCACCCATGACTGATTCAGGGTCCTTGTATGTGCCTTGATCCTTGCCGTCCAGTTTTTCGTCTTTCCATCTGTCCACCTGGCCGTTTCCGATGCACTCTTATAGAATGTCTGCCCTGTTTCTATCCCCGCCGTACAGGTAAACCAGTTCCCATAACTGGACTTTGCTTCCACTCCAAAGCTGATTTTTTCAATCCCACTGTTTGTGATCACAACAGAATATCTGCTTCCCTGTTTCAAAACCACCTCTGGTACACTGATAGTCTGTACACCTGCGATTGGCTGTTCAAACTCATATGGAGCAGCATATGCAGCGGTCCCGCTTTCCGGGTCATATGGATCTGTCAGATCGGTGTATATCTGAATTTTGTAACAGGCATTGTCACTGTTTGTAACAAGATTAACCTCCCCCAGGACTTCTGCTTTTCCCTTTCCTGCAGTTGTCTCATAAACTGCTGCTACTGACTGTCCCGCCTGTATCGGAATCACTGAAAGTGCTGAAGAACCATCATAAAAATAATTATTCCTGTACTTTTGATCCGAAGCAGCCACTGCCTCTGCACTTACAAGTTTACTGATATTGGGATCCTGATAAGAAAGATAGTAATATCCTCCGTCTCCTTTCTTCTCCCCCCAACTGTTTTTAATGATCCACGCACCATCAGATGTTACATTGGAAACAGGAAGGAAATTATCCTTTGAATACGTATCATCCCATCCGACCACTGTCACAATATGATTAATTACAGTCGAATTTGATTTTCCAACAGGATAACAATATGCTGCTGTGTCCGGGTTTACATAATTTTCCTTCATATAAAGCATAATGGATACTGCATGGTCATTCAGCAACATTTCCTTCATACGTTCCTCACTGTATTTGGAAACAGATGCATTTTTCAGATATGCCGCTGAATTATAAGCCTTACTTCCCGGAATCTGTACAGTCAGATCCTGCTGATGCGAAGAATCCGTAGGAAATGGTACATCGGCCTCTGTAGTCATTCCCGACCATGTACTGAGATAAATAGCCGCCAGGTGATCATTACCTCCTATTACATGATAATTTCCCAGTACATAATTCTTATCATCGGGGGTATTTCCAAGAGGATCATTCTGTCTGTTGGAGAAAAAATATGATAAATGTTCTTCTGACAGATCGTAGGTTCCTTTGTTCTGTGCCAGAAGCGAAGTCTCCATGATTGCTGCCATACCAAAAGCCCAGCAGGTTCCAAATGGATTCTGATTCTTTACGGGCGTAACTAATCCTTCCTTTCTGGCATCATAGGAAGATGGAAATGCAGCCTCCCTGTTTCCATATGCAGCATAAACTGATGTCAGATCACTCTCCACTTCAATTCCCGGATCCAAAGGTTTTAAATTTTTAAAGGGTTCCAGTTCTTCCTTTCTTTCCTCTTCTGTCAACGGACGACCCTTAATATACCTGATTCCGTCTGTACCCTCTTCTGAGTTTTCTCCATCCTGAAACTCCTGTTTTGCATCATCGCTTCCGAACAATTCTGCATCCGATCCCGTATCTGTTCCAAATTCATCTGCCTGTGAACTTTGAAAGTCTTTCAGATCTGATGTATTTTCTTCTGTCTCCCTGTTGACTTCGGATCCAAACATTTCCTGACCCGCAGCGGGTACCGATGTACAAACCATTGAATAAGCCAGAAAAACTGACAATGCGCGTATCGCTGTATTTCTTTTTTTCATGTAGTAGTTAACTCCCTTACATAAATATAATATCATTATATCAGTATCTTTTTTGTTTTTCAACCATGATCAATGACAAAAACCGTCGGAAAACAGTGAATTTTCCCTGTTTTCCGACGGCTCTATGTAGAAATGCAGAGCTCTGCCGACAAGAAAATGTCGCCAGGAAAAGACGTCAAATGCCTGTGATGCATTTTCTTCTGTGCATGTGAAAAGTGTGGAAAATGTGTGTGAAATGCTTTATATACTAACTCAGAACAGACTTGAAAATCTTACAGACTCTTCTCTTTTGCTATCCTTATTCTAGCAGAACAAGCATTGTATTACAATGAAAATCGTTCTTTCTTATTTGTGCTAATCTGACACATTGTTACTGTTCACTCCGTTCTAAGCAGCGACGCATTCTCCTCTTATTTGCTGATACTTTCCTTTGCTCTTTTCATCATATCAGCCAGTTCCTGGTATTTTCCTGTGACATATCCATAGTTTTTTCGCTTATGCGGAAGCATACAGTTTGTGCAGTCTTTAATTCCCTTTTCCGTATACCGGAAATTCCCACCGCATTTCTCACCCAGGGCATATAGCGGGCAATAACAGAACAGACAGTTAAAATCATCCGGATCTGCATTCTTATGACACGGAAAAAATTCACATTTCTTATGGCTGAAATAAGAATATTCTTTCCCTTCCCAATAAGGTTTCTCCATTGCTACCTCTCCTCTCCTGTTGCAAGTTTTTATCTTTCCAGAATAATTCCGTTTTCTCAGTCTCCATCAATCCCACCCATCAGAGGACGAAATAAAAAAAATACTCTAATAAATTATCAATTTCTCTTCACATAACAAAGCATTGAAAATTCATTACAGTATTTTTCACAGATCATACATTTAAAATTAATAAGAGGGAGCGATGCTACCCCGGGGTAGAAAAAAATCCGTTCATGAGTGCGCGGAGGGAACGAATAAATCCGAAGTAGTATCGCCTGCCATTTAATCATGTATAATTCATAAAGAACAGGCGCATTCCATAAAAAATGTCTGCCTTCAGATAAAAGCAGACAACACTCCGAAGCTGCGGATTCAACGGAGTTGGTTGTTACACTTTACACGGAAGTTTAACCTCGCCATACCAAGCAGGTTTCCTGGCTCCAGGCTCATCGCTCCTCTCTCCTTCTCATGCTATGGCACAATGGACATTCTGAGATTTGCTCCTCTGTTACAGTGACCGGATCGCTCAGGTTTCTCACCTGATTCCCTCTTTCTGTACTGCTCTTTCTCGCAGTATCAGCACTTAATATGTTCTGTATGGAATTATACTGTCATTATAATAACACCCTGCAACAAGCTTGTCAACTATTTATCAATATATTTTTCAATATTCCACACCTTCCGGCAGCGGATCCCATTCATTCAGACCAAGACTCTGTCTGAATTTTGCTTCTTCCAGACTCAGCTTTGGAACATCCTCATTCAAAAACGCTCTCAGCTCATCAATCCCCTCTCCGGTCACATTGTTTACCAGAAAAATTCTTTCACATCCTGCATTCAGCATCCACTGACGCACCATTGGAACATTCGCATAAGGAGAATCTATTTTCGTAATGATTCCTATCAGTGGTCTCAGAATAAATGCATTACTGCCATAGCCAAACAAACTGAAAGGTTCATCTGCTGACTGTACCATTGCCACCACATCTGCTTCAAAAGAAAAACAGGCCAGCCCTACGCTAAAATGCTTGGACTCTGCATACTCTCCCGGCGAATCAATGGTATCATCATCCGTATTCGTATACTGCGTTTTTACATAATGAAGTTTTTCGCCTTTTAATGCCTGCGTTAATGAAGTCTTACCTGCTTCACTTCTGCCCATCAGAAATATTTTCTTCATATTTAATGTCTGTCCCTTTCACTTCTCTCAGCTATTCCGGCAGTTACATAAGCACCATCGGTACAGAATAACTGACTTTTCGTATGTTTTAACTTTTGTGAACTGCACAAGTCTTAAAGCCAAGCACCTCTCTAAAAAATTTCACCACTTCTTCCACTGCAGTCTGAACTTCCGTCAGACCTCCCGTAAGGATCAATGATCCGCTGAAGCGATCCATGAAACCAATCTCCACATTTGCACTTTTCACTGCAATATCAGCAGCTACAACCACTGCTTCCCATGGGGTAAAACGAATCATTCCGATTGCTTCTCCTGTGTGGTCTTCTCCCTCATGGACTCCAATATGCAAACCAAGATTCTGATAAATACAGCTCTGTGAAGGATTGATCACATGCGCCAGGCACACTTCCTTTCCCGGAACCCTTACCCTGGTCATACGCAGCTTTTTTCCCTTTAGTTTCTCATAATCCTGGTTATAAAGCTTTTCCAGTAATTCTCTGGTTGTCATCCCTGCCATCCCAACACTTCCTATCTTTTGGTAATCTTGCAGACTACATAACCCAGAGTGTCTCTGAAATAATCCACAACCTCAGTCATCGCTGACATTACATCGGAAATCTCTCCCGTAATGATCAGTGTGCCTGTAAATCGATCTGCAAATCCCAGATAAACATTTCCGCTTTTTACCGCAATATCAGATGCGATCACTGCAGATTCAGGCGGTGTCATATTCATAATTCCGATTGCAGATGAACGGTAATCCACCTGCGGATTCAGTCCAAGCTTCTGGTATATGACCGGAGCCGGCCCTCCCATTACATGTGCAAAAGTAATCTCCTTGCCAGCAACTGTTTCCTGTACAATTCTTATGTGTTCTACATGGTCATTTGCCATTTATCATTCCTCGCTTTCACTATTCAACTATAATCCGGATAATTCATGAGAATATTCTTTCCCACTGATGTCTCTAAAAACAGATTTAAAATTTTATATATATCTCTTCAGTTACATAAACTGTACTATCCATCCAATTTTATGTCAAGGTAAAATCCACCTGAAAATCGGTAAAATATTATACATGGTTACGGTTCACTCCGTTCACAGCAACACGCTTCGCGATGCACAGAATTTATGCTGATCGCATAAATTCGCACGGTATGTCTCGGAATTTTGGCATATTCATGCCAAAACACCTCGCGGAATAATGGTAACTTATACATAAAGAAAAGGAGCATCAGCCCCCTTAGCGATACTCCTTTTCAACCCCTATAAATTTAATTATTTATACTTATTTAATTATACCAGTCTTCTTACAGAAACAATCGTTCTGTACGCTGCGTTATCACTGATCTTAATTCCATCTACAGAGTTCGATGCATGAACGATACGTCCATTCCCCATATAGATTGCAACGTGTCCACCGTAGCAGATCAAATCACCCGGCTGTGCATCAGCATAAGATACTTCTGTACCGGCATTCTGCTGTTCATAAGAAGTTCTCGGAAGACTTACTCCGAAGTTTGCATATACACTCTGTGTAAATCCTGAACAGTCAGCTCCACCTGTAAGGCTTGTACCGCCCCATACATATGGATTGCCAACAAACTGTGTTGCAAAGTCTACTACAGAAGATCCTGATCCTGAACCTGAAGATGAAGAACTATCTGAATCAGATGACTGTTCACTCTCATAATCATCTGGTGAAACTGTATTATCAGAATCAATCACATTGCCATACTCATCGTACTCTACATCATCAGAAGCTCCTGCATTGTCAACAGGATCACCATTTTCATCATATTCTACACCATCATCTGATTCAGACTCATCATCCGCATCATCAGTATTCTCAATCTCATTTCCGTCTTCATCATACTCTACATTTTCTTCCTCTTCTGATTCGGAGTCCTGTTCCTGCTCTGCAGCTTTTGCTGCTGCCTCTTCTTCTGCCGCCTGTCTTGCAGCCTCTTCCTCAGCCTGTCGTCTTGCCTCTTCTTCTGCTGCGATTCTTTCAGCTTCCAATCTCTGAATTTCAGCTGTCTGTTCCGCTAACAGATTTGCATATTCTGTCGCCTGCTGCTGTGCATATGCAATTTCATTCTCATAATCGGCTGATTCAGATTTCTTCTGATCAATCTGGCACTGAAGATCATAAGACTGCTGTTCATAAGAAGCCTTCATCTCTTCCAGTTCTGCTTTGTCAGATTCATACTGAGTCTTTAAATTATTCACCTCATTAATAGTATTCACATATTTATCAAGATTCTTTCTGTCCTGCTCATACATCTGCTGTGTATTCTCAGCACGTGTCAGAAGTTCACTTAAATCTTCTGAATTAAGCATCATCTGAAACCACGCTGCATCCCCACCCTGTTCATACAGTGCCTGAATACGAAGCTTCATGCTCTCATACTGCTTATCTCTCGCCTTCTGAGCCTTAGCCAGATCCTGTTTTGTCTTAATAATATCTACTTCTTTATTATCGATATCTCCTTTAAGAGTATCAATAGAAACCATAACACTTACAAGATTGGAATCCAGTTCGGAAATCTCATTCTCAAGCTGTGATTTCGCATATGCAAGCTCATCCATTCTGGAATATGTAGCATCCAGCTGCTGACTTGTGATCGCCTGCTCTTCTCTCAATTCATCCTCTCTTGAAGCACTTACACTAACAACCTGTGTTGCGCTCATCAGGAGTGCTAATGTAAGACATACAATTCTTTTCTTCATGAATTCTCACCCTCGTAACATTTTCTTTCTATATCTTAATGTTTTTGCAATATCTAAGTTAATTCTTATACATATTAACACACCGCACTCAAAAACGCAAGGATTAATTACCATAAATTTTATATTTCTGTAACATTTATTAATCTTTTTGTTATTCTTCGCATTTCTTTCTACAATTCAAACATATTCCATTTCATGTTTGTAATAATTTGACACAGGACAAAGATATCTGATGCAGGGTTACTGTTCACACACCACTATCCCGCGAGGTGTTTTGGCATGAATATGCCAA